>ENA-ORMX01000682-ORMX01000682.1-human-gut-metagenome-genome-assembly--contig:-NODE-682-length-25040-cov-48.599240_pt1 | contig 25040 bp, 14 predicted proteins | sample MGYA00242108_ERZ509007 | MGnify/ENA primary metagenome ERZ509007 (study PRJEB26280, sample SAMEA2338745) | human gut metagenome | biome: human gut; feature: human-associated habitat; material: faeces...
AGAGACCGTCTGCCAAGACTATCTATTTCATCAAGAAGCTGGCATACACCTATCGGGCATTCGATAAAGAAGAATCCCAGCAGGCGTATTATGTCAACTAGAATTCAAACGACCCAAGGGTCTTAAAACATCAATCTCAATAAAGATGAAAACAATAATATCACCTTCACTCCTCTCTGCCAATTTCATTGACTTAAAGAGCGATGTAGAAATGATCAACAAGAGTGAAGCAGACTGGCTCCATATGGACATTATGGACGGTGTCTTCGTACCAAATATTTCCTTCGGATTCCCAGTCCTTGAAGCTGTAGCCAAAGTCTGCACCAAACCACTGGATGTTCACTTCATGATTGTTCACCCGGAACAGTACATCGAACAGACTGCCAAGACAGGCGCAATGATGATGAACGTTCACTATGAGGCTTGCACCCACCTGCACCGTACCATCCAGCAGATTCATGCTGCAGGAATGAAAGCGGGTGTTACACTGAATCCTTCCACACCCGTAAGCGTATTGGAAGATATCATCTGTGATGTAGACATGGTACTTCTGATGAGTGTGAACCCGGGCTTCGGAGGACAGAAGTTTATCGAAAACACCATCAAGAAGGTTCAGCGCCTCCGCAAGCTGATCAAGGAAAGCGGAAGCCATGCCCTCATAGAGGTAGACGGTGGCGTACAAGCAGAAACGGCTCCACGACTCGTAAAAGCCGGAGTCAACGTTCTGGTGAGCGGAAGTTATGTATTCAAGAGTACAGACCCATGCTCCGTCATCCATGCAATGAAAGAACTGAAACAGCTGGACGACTAATCCAGCTGCAAGCAGATATGGTGCTCCTTAGCCATACGACGCAGGTTAAGGAGCGCATAGCGCATTCTGCCCAGACTGGTATTGATACTGACATTGGTTGTTTCGGCAATTTCCTTGAAAGACATTTGCTGATAATATCGCATATAGACCACTTCACGCTGATTGGCAGGCAGATACATCATGAGTTTCTGAACATCATCCAACACCTGGTTTCTAATCATTTCGCGCTCAGCAAAACTATCAAGGATAGAATCACCGCGAAGGCAGGACAAGTCGTTGTTCTCACCCTGATCTATCATACGGAAATGGCCCTGTTCACGATAGCCGTCAATGATTACATTATGAGCGATACGCATGAGCCAAGAGCTGAACTTACCGCTTGTGGAATACAAACGGTTCTGCAACTTGACGATGGCCTTGACAAATGTTTCCTGAAAGATATCGTTTGCCAATTGCTCATCATGTACCACAAACATAATATATGAGAAAAGCTTCACCTCATTGCGTGAAAGCAAAAGGTCAAAAGCCTTGTTGTTGCCTTCGACATAAGCCAAAGCCAACTCCTCATCTGTCATTTCTTCGAGTATTCTCATTTTCTTAATTATTTTGTATTAAGTAAATGTCCAATCTATAGGCTATCTCCTTGTTTATTGTATTATAAATGTTAATTATCGCTACAAAGGTAGCAATTAATTTTTATTTAACAAAGAAAAACCGGTTATTTTTCATAAAAAACACTTTTTTAACATACAGAAAACTCGTTTATATAAATAAATTATGTATCTTTGCAAGGTGATATAAACTACTTTACACAGTATTAATTTAATCTAAAAGCAAACAATGATCAAATTACTGAAATCTTTGTTGGTGGCTTTACTCCTTCCTGTCTGTTCGTATGCAGCTGGATGGGATGATACAGAATACAAACGTATTGAGCAGAGCATCCAACAGCCAAAATTGAGTGAAAAAGTTTACGCCATTACATCGTATGGCGCTAAGACAACGGCTTCTGCTGCACAGAACCAGAAGGCAATCAACCGTACCATCTCACTTGCATCCAAGAAAGGTGGCAAGGTGGTGATTCCTGCTGGAACATGGAACACTGGAGCCATCGAATTGAAATCGGGAGTCAATCTCGTTATCGAAGAGGGTGCTACACTCCGCTTTGCCTTCGAGCCAAAGCTCTATCCATTGGTTCGCACTTCTTGGGAAGGCTTGGCTTGCTGGAACTACTCTCCATGCATCTATGCTTACCAGGCTAAAGACATCGCCATTACAGGTAAAGGTACCATCGATGGTGGCGGCAACAACGACACCTGGTGGCAGTGGAACGGAAATCCACGCTTCGGATTCAAGGCTGGAGTAACCACCGAAAGCCAGAAGTTGGGTTCACGCTCCAAACTGCTGAAGCAGGCAGAAGACGGCGTGGCCTTTGATGAAAGAAAGTTCGGTATGGGTCAGGGGCTCCGTCCTCAGCTCATCAACTTCGTTCGCAGCGAACGCATCCTCATCAAGGATGTCAAGATGATCAACTCTCCTTTCTGGGTTATCCACCCTCTCCTCTGCAAGAACATTACCGTAGATGGGGTTTACATCTGGAACGAAGGTCCTAACGGTGACGGCTGCGACCCTGAGGCATGCGAGAATGTTCTCATCCAGAACTGTATCTTCCATACTGGCGATGACTGCATCGCCATCAAGAGCGGTCGCAACAATGACGGTCGTCTCTGGAACCAGCCTTCCAAGAACATCATCATCCGCAACTGCAAGATGGAAGATGGTCACGGAGGTGTGGTTATCGGCTCTGAGATTTCCGGCGGATGCGAGAATGTCTACGCTGAAGACTGCGAGATGGACTCTCCGCATCTGGACCGTATCCTCCGCATCAAGACCAATAATTGCCGTGGCGGACTGATTCAGAACATCAACATGCGCCGTATCAAGGTAGGTCAGTGTGGCGAAGCTGTAGTAAAAATCAACCTCGATTACGAGTCTAAGGAAGTTTGCTACCGTGGTTTCGAACCAACCGTTCGCAATGTGAATGTCGAAGACGTTACCTGCCAGAAGAGCAACTATGGTGTTCTCATCATTGGCCGTGACGCTGTAGAGAATGTTTACGACATCAACATCAAGAACTGTAAGTTCGACGGTGTGCAGAAGCAGCCAGTCAAGATTACAGGCAAGACCCGCAACGTGAAGTTCGACAACCTCTACATCAACGGTTCTCTTGTTCTCAACGCAGGCGAGCAGCCATACAAGAACTATTCCGAGTGGCTTACCCACAGCGAGATGAAGCGTGTTCCTCATTCTTATCTCCTTGATTTCAGTAAGAAGCCAAAGTGGAGTTACGTAATGGGCATCGAGATGGAAGGTATGCTCGATACTTACGAAGCATACAAGGAAGGCAACGAGGCTATCCTCGAATATCTGAAGGAATATCCTCAGACCATGATTGACGAGAAGGGTAACATCACCGGCTACAAATATGAGGATTTCAACCTCGACAATGTTCGAACAGCCAAGTTTATCCTCCGCATGCATAACATCGCTCCAACCAAGGGCACTGAGAAAGCTTTGAAGACTCTCTTCAAGCAGCTTGTCAACCAGCCTCGCACCAAGGAAGGCGTTTACTGGCACAAGGCTATCTACGCCAACCAGGTTTGGCTCGACGGTATCTTCATGGGCTTACCTTTCTACTGCAACTATGCCGTACAGACCATGAAGCCAAAGAAGGCAGAGAAGTATCTGAACGATGCGGTAGACCAGATGATCAAGACCGACCTCCGCACCTACGATGAGAAGACCCAGCTCTGGAAGCATGCCTGGGATGAGACTCATGAGCAGTTCTGGGCAGACAAGGAGAACGGTAAGAGCCAGCATACCTGGGCTAGAGCCTTGGGATGGTATGTAATGGCAATGACCGAATGTCTCGATGCAATGCCAGAGAATTACGCTCGCCGCGATGAGGTTATCAAGCTCTTGAACAAGGCGATGGCTAGCGTAGTGAAATACCAGGATAAGGCTACAGGCGTATGGTATGACGTGATGGACGTCAAGGATCCTCGCAACTATCTGGAGAGTACAGCTTCAAGCATGTTTGCTTATGTATTGCTCAAGGGTTACCGCAAGGGATACCTCTCAGAGAAATACCGTGATGCCGGTGTAAAGGCTTACAACGGAATCCTGAACCAGTTCATCAAGGTGAACCCGGACAAGACCATCAGTCTTACCAAGTGCTGTTCAGTAAGTGGTCTCGGCCCTGGTCCTGGTCCATACGTCAAGAAGCCAAACTATAAGCGCGATGGCAGCTTCAACTACTACATGAGCGAGCCAATCCGCGACAACGATGCCAAGGGCGTTGGTCCTTTCATCTGGGCTAGCCTGGAAATGGAACAGCAGGGATTGAACAAATAAAAACTTTGCATATTATTGTCCGAAAGGAAGAACGAAAAAAATAACGCCCGTGTTACAGTAAACGAATACTGGACACGGGCGATTTTTATTAAATCAATGAAAAAAATTGATTAACGATATTTCGCCAATTAAATTCTTATATCCTTTTGATTACTTTACGTACTTCTTGCCGTTCTTGATTACCAAGCCCTTGTAAGAGTCAGAAACCAACTGACCAGCGAGGTTGTATGTCTTACCAGCCTTAGCAGAATCAATACTAATGTTTGAAATGCCGTCAGAAACACCCACATTGAACCAAATACCATGCAAAGCAACATCTGCACCAGCAGACTTATCCTCCTTAACACCTGTAATTTCTACGGTATAAATCTTAGCCTTGTCCAACTGCACCTTAACTACAGCAGTATTTCCTGGCGCTGTAATTTCATCCTTTTCTACTGTAGTACCATCAGCAGCAGTTGCTACTACAGAAACATAACGAGAATCACTACTAGAAGTAGTAACACCATACACTTCAATATTATCAACTCCATTAATAGCCATTTTGAATGCTTTAGCCGGATTATCTTTCTTCAAACCGATTCCATCCAGCTTTACAGCTCCTTCACCTTTCTCTTCCTTAGTCTGAGGGTCGATGCTGCCTTTCTTGCCATTTGCAGCAGTTTGACCACTACCTTCTACTATCCAACCTTCAGCAATACCAGTTTGGACATTTGCCTGTGAAGTCTGCAAGAAAGTATTCTCGGTGAAGACCTTTGCTGTCTGAGCGTTCATACTTGCTGCCATAGCGACAGCTGCGATAAGAGTAAAAAATTTCTTCATAATCTATCTGTTTTTAAGTTTAAAATTAAAAAATTAGTTGTGAATAACTTTATTCAAGTTTAATTCATTTTTTGTTTATTCCGATGGCAAAATTAATAAATCCGTTTGAGAGCACAAGAAAAATATGAACCAAAATGAATTAATAATACGAAAACGATTACGTAGCTTTTACAAGAAATTCAGAAAGAATTGACACGAAATAGAAATAATAAGTGTACTTTTGCACCTATAAACTTAAAAACAGAAAAGTAATAATTTTAAAAAATTATAGTAACCTAAAGGCAAACAAAATGAAAAAAAATCTACTCAGATTCGGGCTTCTAAGCCTGTTGCTTGTCTTTGCTTTTATTGCAAAGGCGCAAGACGTAACTGCTATTTGGGACTTCCAGCACAACGTGCCAGAAGGAATCAACACAGCAACAAATTTTCAAGGTAAAGTGGGAGACATCACCTCTACAGTTGACGGCATTCTACTACATGTAGATGCAACCAAGGGAAAACTGAAAGGAAGAGACACTGACGCACAGTTTAATACCGGAACCATCCTTCAGGTACCTGTCAAGTCAGCAAAGGACATCGTCACAGTAACCAGTTGCCCTAGCTACCACAACTATACCATCGGTGGTATAGCTGCAACAGAAGACGCTACAGACCACAAAGCTACTACAGCAGAAGTGGCTAAGGGCTATGTTGAGGTTGTTGCAACTGGTGTTTGCTACCTTTATAACGTAAAGGTGGTTCAGGTTAGTGCCATTCAGGAGAAGGCACTCTACACTACCGACTTCACCAACTGGGAGAAAATAGACAACACAAAAGCTACAGATGTAAAGATAAATCTCAAAACCCTTTACAGCAAGGAGGCATTTACCTTTACATTCAACGGAGTGGGTGTTGACCCTACGGGAAATCAGGCTAAGTTCCCTGACCGTACTGGATATATGATTACAGCTAAGTATCCAAACCAATACACAACAGCTGAACCAAGCGCAGTAACCTCTCCATTGGCAAGCATCACCAAGATTACCCTCCATCAGGCTGCTACCGGCGGCAAGCGTGGTATCAAGGTATCAGTAAAGGGTGACGGCGATGATGACTGGGTAGTAATCCACAACGTATCTATCGTAAAAGCAAGTGGTGAGGATCTGACACTCGACGTAAACCGTACCAACTGCCAGATAAAGTTCGAGAACTTTGCTCTCGGTCAGAACGCTTACGTTACTGACCTCGCAATCTATGGTAATGTAGATATGAGCAAGACTCCAATGCTTGGCAGTTTCGCTGTAAACGGCAAGGCTTACCAGGCAGCCGACCTCTTCGAAGAGAATGCAGAAGGCAAGCAAATCGCAACCATTCTTGTTTCCAAGAAGGCTAAGCTCATCACAGAGTCTAACCCTCTTGCCGATCTCGTTACAGCCAACGGAACCATCAAGAGCACTACTTACACCACTACAGGCGAAGGTGCCAACCAGAAGACTGTGGCAACTATCGTAGTAGAGGCTAACGGTGACGAGGTAACCTATGAGTTAACCATAGGCTTCAAGCCAGATTTCACCCTCACCTATTATAATATAGACGGCAAGACTGTTATCGGCACACAGGCAGTAGAACAGGATGCTGAAATTGAAGCTTTCGTAGAAGGCGTAGAAAACAAGGTAACTGTAGCTGACGGCAAGAAGTTCCGCGGATGGTCTTCTTCCTTGAAGCAGGATGAGAAGAAGTTCACCACTTCTTCTGTCATTACTTCAGATGCAGCACTTTATGCACTCGTAACAGATATAGAGACAGCCAATGCAACAGCCCGTTACGACTACAACTTCACCAAGGAAGGTTTCGACATCAACGACCATGAAGCTATTTCTGCAGAAAACGGCAAGTGGCACGATACTACACACGGTTGGGTATTCGAATCAAACGGCAAGATTAAGGTATTGATGGGCGGTAAAGGTTACATCAAGATGAACCTCTGCCAATATTCTAAAACTGGTAAGATTACCCTCCTCGATCCTAAGGGAAAAGAAGTAAGTTCTATTGATGCAAAGGCAACAAAGGACGGCAACCTCGGTATTCTCCAGAACGAATCAACTGAGAGCGGTGAATATACCCTCACCTTCGAAGGAGGAGATACATATATCCACAGCCTCAGCATCGTAAACATGACCAATCCAGCCTTCACTCAGAACGGCAACTGGATAGAAGTAAAGGCGGGCGATGCACAGAGCTTTATGACTGCTCTCGAAATTGCTAATGGCAACAATGCAGCAGCTAACGCAGCACGTACATTCATCTTCTTGCCTAACGGCACATACGATCTCGAGGACAAGTGTCTCACTACAATTAGTGGCAACAACATCTCTATCATCGGTGAGAATATGGACAAGACCATCATCGTGAACAAGCCAGAGGTAGAGGGAATCGGTGTTACTGCAACATTGTTCAATACCAGCACAGGTCTCTACATGCAAGATCTCACCCTGAAGAATGCTTATCCATTCGACAAGAGCACTGGCCGTGCCGTCTGCCTCCAGGATAAGGGTACCCAGACCATCTGCAAGAACGTGAAGATGCTTTCATATCAGGATACTTACTATAGCAACAATAATAAGGGTCAGTACTACTTCGAGAATTCAGACATTCACGGAATCGTAGACTTCATCTGCGGTGGTGGCGATGTATTCTTCAACAAGTGTACCTTGACATTGGAACCAGGTAAGGACTCATACATTACAGCTCCTTACACAGACGGAACTGATTATGGTTATGTATTTGACGGATGTAAGATTGTTGGTTCAGCTACTGACGGCTTCACTTTCGGTCGCTCTTGGGGTGGAACAGCCAAGTGTGCTTTCCTCAACACCATCCTCGACAAGAACGCAGCAGCCAACATTGCTTCAACCCGCTGGACAACAGGTGGTATGAACGTGGTTGCCAAGAACTTCTTCGAATACAATACTGTTGATGAGAACGGCAAGGTGATTTCTCCTGCTGAGAACATCGTGAAGTTTACAAAGGATAAGGAAGTTAGCGAGTACAACACAATCATCACTGCTGAGAAGGCAGCAGAATTCAGCCTCGATAAGGTATTCAGCAACTGGAAGCCAGCTGAACTCGCAGTCCAGAAGTCTGCAACTGCAGCAACAGAAAGCAATGGCAAGCTTGCTTGGGAAGGTGAAGCACAGATGTACATCGTATTAAAGGACGGCAAGTTCTTCGCCATGACAGCAGAAAAGTCACTCGACATTGCCGGTGCTACAGGTACATGGAGCGTTCGTGCTGCCAACGAGATGGGTGGTTTCGGTAAGATGACTTCTGTTGTTACCGGCATCAAGAACATTGCTTCAGCTAAAGATGCTGCAACCGTAAGCACAGCCATCTTTTCAGTAAGCGGTGCTCAGCAGAACAGTCTTCAGAAAGGCATCAATATCGTTGTGAAGACACTTGCTGATGGTAGCAAGAAGACAGAAAAAGTTATCATGAAATAAAGGGAAGGAACTATCCCAGAAACTTATACTATCTGTTCCAACAACATTTCAGTAATATACCAACAAGAAGAGAGTGCGTCATGAACTTATGACCCACTCTCTTTTCCGTTTCGTAACAACTCAGTGTAAGCCAGAAAGCTACTTTCAAAAACACCCTTCACCCACGAGCAAAACCACGCTTCCAGCAGCCGAAAAGCATATTCCGAATGGCGATGGTAGGCATAGCGAAATTTTTCTCCCGACGCATTATTTTGTGCCCGGCAATGGCAAAAAGTTGCCCCAGTTGAGGGCAATATTGTGCCATAGTTAAGCAATAAAAGGAATGAGCCTCTTTCAGAAGTTAATGAAGTTATGCCCATAGGGGTTCTGAGCAGTTACCTTTAGGGGAAGGTATGTTAAAAACAATCTTTAAGCAAACGTTTACGTATTATTTTCACGTGAATCTTTAACGTAATTCATTTTTTTTACCTACATTTGCAGACGAAAAAACAGACTGCGCATAAAATAGCGCTACAAATGCGTAATTTTTGCACAGAGGTTTTTGTCTACTTAAACGTATAAATCGAGAGTAAGAAAACAAATTATTATAATAGTATAATCTAACCTATAAGTGTATGTCTGGTAATTATAACAGAAAGAAGATTGCGCTTGCAGGCGCGCTCATGTTCATGGTAACAAGCGTCTCTGCGCAAACGGTAAAGGGAGTTGTTACTGACAATACGGGCGAGCCAATCATCGGCGCATCTGTCATGGAGGTAGGTGTAGCTGGCAATGGTGGCGTGACCGACATTGACGGTACTTCACAGTAAACTTAAAAGGCAAGAGCAAGAAACTGAAGATTTCATACATCGGTATGAAAGCGAAAGAAGTAAGCGTTGCAGGTAAAGAAACGATCGATGTAAAGCTTGAGGATGACAACACCACCCTCAACGATGTCGTAGTAATCGGTTACGGTACTGTTAGAAAGAAAGACCTCACAGGTTCTGTATCTTCTATCAGCGACAAGCAGATTGCCAACATTCCTGTATCTAACGTGAGCGAGGCGATGACCGGTAAGATGGCGGGTGTGAACATCACCACCACCGAAGGTTCACCTGATGCTGACGTGAAGATTCGTGTGCGTGGTGGTGGTTCTCTTTCACAGGACAACTCTCCTCTCTACATCGTAGATGGTTTCCCAGTTAGCTCAATCAGCGACATCGCTCCTAGCGAAATTCAGAGCATCGACGTTTTGAAGGATGCTTCTTCTACAGCCATCTATGGTGCCCGTGGTGCCAACGGTGTTATCATCGTAACAACCAAGAGCGGAACTGAGGGTAAGACTCAGGTAAACTTTAATGCTTCTCTCGGCTACAAGAAGGTTACAAAGTTGATCAAGACTCTTGATCCTTATAACTTTGCATACTCTCTTTATGAAGTTGGTGCAACAAACTATGGTAACTACAGCGACCTCGATATCTGGAAGTCTGTAGAAGGTACAGACTATCAGGACGAAGTGTTCGGTCGTACAGGTAACCAAAAGCAGTATAATGTAAGCGTTAGCGGTGGTACTAAGGATATCAAGTATAACATTGGCTTCTCTCATAACGACGAGAAGAGTATCATGCTTGGTTCTGGTTATGCAAAGAACAACGTTAACGCAAAACTCAACGCTAACTTAAACAAGTGGTTGTCACTCGACTTCAATGCTCGTATGGCATTCACCAAACTTGATGGTCTGAATGGTGGTGCTGACACAAATGAAAGCAACGCAGCCAACTCTATCGTTGCCAATACCGTAAAGTTCTGGCCAGTATATCCTCTTACAGATAGCGATGAGGACGAGGAGAACTCAACATCAGTAGAACGCAATCCTATCGAGCGTATTTATGATTCTTATAAGTATCAGGAGCGTTTCCAACAGAACTACAACGTAGGTTTGAACTGGAAGCCTTTCAAGAATATCACCTTACGCTCAGAATTTGGTTATCGCTGGGATTACAACAATACCGATCAGGTTTGGGGTTCTAATGCCACAACCAATTCAAAGTACGGCTACAATGGTCAGCCACAAGCTGTGTTTACGAAGGTAAGCAAGAAGAACTGGCGCAATGCCAACACTATCACTTACGATAACAGCAAGCTTTTCGGAGGCCGTGACCATATTAACGTATTGTTGGGTCAGGAATGGAGCAGCAGCGAGCAGACTACAAGAAATGCCATTTCTGTTGCTTACCCAGCATCTTTTGGTATTGATGACGTTTTGTCAAATACTGGTGCAGGTACTGCCCTTCCAAACGAAGGAACTATCGCTGCCGATGAGAACATCCTCTCATACTTCGGTCGTATCAATTATACATTGAATGATAAGTATCTGGCAACATTCACTATGCGTGCTGATGGCTCTAGTAAGTTTGGCAGCGGCAACCAGTGGGGCGTATTCCCATCTTTAGCTTTGGCATGGCGTATGTCTGACGAATCATTCCTGAAAGGTGCTTCTAAGTGGCTCTCTAACTTGAAGGCTCGCTTGAGTTTCGGTACTGCCGGTAACAACCGTATCAATTCCGGTTTGATTTCTACCGTATACTCTATGGCTAGCAACACATCAAAGGCTCCATTCTTTGATGAGAATCGTGGTTCAATGTTGGAGCATGGAACTTATCTCTATAACCCTAACCTGAAGTGGGAAACAACTGTTACCCGTAACTTCGGTATCGACTATGGTTTCTTTAACGGACGTATCAGCGGTACTTTGGATTTCTATTGGAATACCACTAAGGACCTCTTGATGCAGACTCTGATTCCATCAAACACTGGTTACAGCTACCAGTTCCAGAACTTTGGTAAGACATCTAACAAGGGTGTCGAGTTGGCACTCAATGCTGTCATCGTAGACAAAAAGAAGTTTGGCTTGAACTTCAACTTCAATGTTTCTTACAACAAGAACAAGATTGACGAGTTGAATCTTGAGAATCCATGGCAGAGCAGTAACTGGAGTGGTTCTACCATCTCTAAGTATGAAGACTTCCGTGTAGAACAGGGCGGCCGACTTGGTGAGCTCTGGGGTTACAAGATGAATGGTTACTATACAGTATACGACCCAGCTACAGGCACCGGCGATTTGGTTCTCAATGCCAAGGGTAAGTGGGAATTGGCTGATGGAGTAAAAGACAAGAGCAAGGACATCTTCGGCGGTACCTACTACCCTGGTGGTCCTAAGGTACAGTGCGACGAAAATGGTAATCCTATCAAGCAGCGTCTTGGAAATACCGTTCCTACAACAACTGGTGGTTTCGGTTTCGACGGTCACGTAGGCAACTTCGACTTCAATGTGTTCTTCAACTACTCTCTTGGCAACAAGATTGTAAACGGAACCAAGCTGGCTAACGCCTTCTATTCAGGTTCTAACAAGAAGTACAACCTTGTAGATGACTTTACCCTCGACAAACGTTACACATGGATTGACCCTAACAATGGTTTGAACCTTGGTAAGATTTCTACATCAACCATCACAACATATGGTGGCACAGAAGAAGTTATGGCTCGCTTGAACGAGTTGAACCAAGGCAAGAGCATCTACAATCCAGCTGCCGTTACAGCCATGCAGTTGACTGATTATGCTGTAGAAGACGCTTCATTCCTGCGTTTGCAGAACGTAACTATTGGCTACACATTGCCAAAGACCTGGTTGAAGAACATCTTCATCAGCAACGTACGTATCTACTTCACCGGCTACAACTTGCTTTGCATGACAAGCTATAAGGGTTACGACCCTGAAGTTGACACAAGCAGCAAAAAGAATCCTATGACTCCAGGTATCGACTACGCAGCATACCCTAAGAGCCGTACATTTGTAGGTGGTATTAATGTAACATTCTAAAAAAGTAACAAAGAACATGAACAAGATATTTTCAAAAGTCTTGGTAGCTTTGGGAGCTGCAACATTAGTTTCTTGCTCAGACTTCCTTGATCAGAAGTCACCTTCTGAGTTGGAGAACTCTAATGTATATGGTTCTACCTACTACACAGGCTTACGAGTAAACAAGATTTATGGCGGTTTGACTCAAGACCGTACATACTCTCAGGACCTCGCCATCGTATGGAACCTGAACAGCGACATCGAATTGGTGGATGGTCTTGGAAGTGACGCTACTAACGCTACAAGTGAGCGTGGTAACATGAACTACAATGCCGATCCAGGATGGTCTAAGATTTCTGGCGTGTGGGATGCACTCTATGGTGTTATTGAAGACGCAAACGACGTTGTTGATGGCGTAAATAACAGCGACCTGTACCATAATGGTAGCAAGTCAGACAAAGCAACAATGGGACGCTATCTCGGTGAGGCTTTAACACTCCGTGCACAGTGCTATCTCGACCTGGTACGTTTCTTCGGTGACGTACCTTTCAAGGCAGAGTCTTCAAAATCAGACCTTTCCAATGCATACCTTTATAAAATGGATCGCGACAGCATCCTTGACAGCTTAATGGTAAATCTTGATGAAGCCATCGAACTTCTTCCTTGGGCAGGTCAAGAAGGATACACTACAGAGCATGCAACCAAGGGTTATGCACATGGTCTCTTGGCACAGATTGCCTTGACACGTGCAGGATATGCTATCCGCGAAAAAGCGAAGGAAGGCTACGAGACTGCAACTTACACAGACGCAACCTACCCTACACAGCGTCCAGGTGCCGCTAAATGTAAGGAACTGTATGAGATTGCACTCAAGCATCTCAGTGCTATCATCAAGAGTGGTTCACACAAATTGAATCCATCATTCGAAAATGAATGGTATCTCTTGAACCAGCTGACTCTTGACAAGACCTATCAGGAAAATCTCTTCGAGATACCTATGGGTAGCAATGTTACTGGTGAGTTGGGTTATACAGTTGGTGTACGCTTGAATGGCGTTACTACAGAATATGGATATGGTAACTCTACTGGTAAATTGAAGTTGACAGCACCTCTCCTCTACTCTTACGACAAGGCAGACCAGCGTCGTGACGTTACAGTAGCAGCATTCGAGATTAAGCAGGATGGTAAGAAGACTGTAGAGAGCATGCTTGGCAACGCTCCATTTGGTCTTTACTGCGGTAAGTGGGATGCTCGCAAGATGAACGACAAGTGGTTGTCAGACAACTTGAAGGCAACAGCTAAGCACACAACGGGTATTAACCCTGTCGTGATGCGCTACTCTCAGATTCTGCTTTGGTACGCTGAGGTTATGAACGAATTGGCTGGTCCTACAGGTCATTATGATGGTGACGCAGGTATGACTGCACTTCAGGCTCTCGCAGAAGTACACGACCGTGCTTTCAGCGACAAGGCTTTGGCAAACCACTACATCAACAACATTCCTAAAACCAAGGAAGGTCTGTTCGAAGCAATCGTACAGGAGAACGCTTGGGAGTTTGCTGGAGAAGGTTACCGCAAATGGGATTTGATCCGTTGGAATCTCTTGGCTCAGAAGATTCAGGAGTTCAAGGATACTTATATCCAGGACTTGACTGACAAGAAATATCAGGAGAAGATTTACTTCAACTATACTGATGACACAAAGACCAAGATTGACATGAGCAGTGTAACTTGGTATGGTCTCGCTGCAGACCAGTCTGAATCAGACTTCACTGGTAGTACAGATAGCTTTGGCAAGTCTAGCTTGACAAGCGGCAAGGATACTCAGGTAAACACTAACCTGCCTTCTATCAGCAGTGGTCTTGTAGGTGACAATGTACCTGTTAAGAATAGATACCTCATGCCTATTGCATCTACCACAATCTCTGCATCAAATGGTCATTTGTACAATTCTTATGGCTATAACGATTAGTACGAACTGTTAATAATAGAAACAAGATGAAAATAAAGAATATATTTGGAATGTCATTGGCCTTCTTGGCCATGACTCCAATGGTTTCTTGTACAGATAAGAACGACTGGGATGTTGACAGTGCTCACGACCGCTTGTTTGGTGTCAAAAGTTCTGCTTTGTCTGTTGACACAGATGACGACCAACCAACCAAGATTGCAGTCAACTTCTCTGCTTATGACAAGACCACAGAATACTACATCGTAGAGTTGAGCACAGACTCTCTTTATGATGACGTACCTATGGGAGGTGAGAACGCAAGAATCTTCGGTGAAGACAAAAGCATCACATCTGCTCCTGTTGACATCAACAACTTGGAAGAATACACCAAGTACTACATGCGTGTAAAAGCTATGTCTTCAACCAAGGCTGAATCAAAATGGGTATATTATAAGGATGGCGACTCTTTCCGTACTCCAGGTATCCTTCACGATGTTTTGGAGAAAGACCGCTTGGACGATAACATCCGCTTGACATGGATTCCAGGTTCTAACGTAACCACTCTCCGCTATACTTATAAGGATAGCGAAGGAGAAATCCAGACTGAGGACATCGCTCTGACAGATGCAGACCGCGAAGCTGGTGAGTATAAGATTACAGGTTTGAACTCAAATCGTTCATATACATTTAGCTTACTCAATGGTGAGAAAGTTCGTGGTTCCAAGACTGTGAAGACAGCCAAGGGATTACCTTCTGCAGATTACACTGTAAGATTGAACGAAGACCGTACAGTCATCACAAATGAAGACATCGAAGAGTGGGCTAATAAGGCATTCGAGAAGATGGAAGGTGCTTCTAATGTATCTATCACATTAGGTATCCCTGCTGGTAAGACCATCGACTTGGGTACAGAAGAAAAAGCAATAAGCATCCCAGAGGGTGTTTCTATTTCATTCTTCGGTAGAGCTGGTGAAAAGGCAACACTGAATGTAAAGAAGGCTGTATCTGTAGCAGGAAATCATGGTTACATCAGCTTTGAACACGTAAATATTGATGGACTTCAGAACACAGATGAAGGCATTTCAGGCTGCCAATATTTCATCAATGAAGATAAAGCTTGCGATATCGATTCTTTGGGATTCACAGAATGCAACATCAGCAACATGGAAAGAGCACTTGTTAACTTCAAGGCTTCTTCTGGTCAATCAGTAAACCTGCTTATCATTGACAATTGTATTTCAAATAATCATGGTACAGGTGGTTATGCATTCATTTGCATGAACAAGGGTATGGACAAGATTAACAACATCAAGTTTGTTAACTCTACATTCTCAAACATCAGTCTTGGAAAGAGTAGTGTCTTCGATTTATCAAAGGCGAAATCTTCTACAACCATAGACATAAATGCATGTACTTTCTACAATGTAGTTGGCGCAGATGGCTATTTCATCAATGCAAAAGATGCAAAACAAGGAATTAAAATTAAGATGAATAAGACAATCCTTGCAAAGACAGCCAATCCAAATGCTAGAGGTATCCAAGCTTGGGATTTGGACGCTAACAAGAATGGTGTAGTAAAACCTGATGCAACAGCTACATACCAGACCACAGACTTCAGTTTCTACAAAAATTCTTTTGAAGTTAACAAACTTGAAGTAGCATCTGGCTCAGCGTTCAAAAATGCAGCCAATGGCGAATTCTATCTCAAAAACTCAATCTTGGAGAAGGAAAAGGTAGGTGACCCACGTTGGATTAGATAAATTCAATCAAACTATATTTAAATAAAGTGCAATGCCCACACCGGGTGTTGCACTTTTTTGTTTCTCTCTCCTTCTCCCCTACAACCACAAAAACTTTTTTTGTTAATTTCTTGGAAGTTACGAATAAAAAGCGTATCTTTGCAACGAGAACATAAAATCGCAAAGATATGGCAAGATACATCAACCCATTCTCAGACTGGTCGTTCAAACGAATCTTCGGCCAGGAATACAGCAAAGACTTGCTGATAGAGTTCTTGAACCAGCTGCTCTTGGGAGAGCAGCACATCACGGATGTGAAGTTTAAGGACAAGGAGATGTTGCCAGAAACAAAAGACCAACGAGGTATCATCTACGACGTCTTTTGCGAAACTGACACAGGTGAGCACATTATCGTTGAAATGCAAAACAGGAGCCAGTCCTATTTCATCGACCGGTCTCTCTACTATGCATCGAAAACGATAGTAGACCAAGGCATAAAAGGACAATGGGATTATCATCTCACACCTGTTTATGTTATCTGTTTCATGAACTTTGATGTAGATGAAAATACGCCAAAGAAGTTCAGAACAGACGTTGTGCTGGCAGACAAGGATAGCGGAGAGGTTTATTCTAACAAAATCCGCTTCATCTACTTGGTAATGCCTCTTTTCAAGAAGAAAGAGGAAGAGTGTACTACGTTTTTAGATTGTTGGATTTATAATTTGAAGCATATGGAGACTTTAGAAAAAATGCCTTTCGAGGCTCAGCATAAGATATTCAAGAGATTGGCAGAAATCGCCGACTCCAAGAGCCTGACCAAAGAGGAACAGGAGAAATACGACAACAGTATGATGGTCATGTGGGACAATTATGCTGTATATAAGCATGCTGAAGAGAAAGGAATAGAAAAAGGAATAGAAAAAGGAATAGAAAAAGGTAGAAAAGAAGGCAAAGAAGAAGGTAGAATAGAAGGTAAGAAAGAGGGCAAAGAAGAAGGTAGAAAAGAGTTTGCTTTGAAGTTGTTGGCGCACAACTTTCCATTAGACGAAATTGCCAATCTCACCGACTTATCTATCGAAGAGATTAAGAAATTGGAACAATAAAATGAGTTCTAAACGTGTACTACGTTTTTAGATTTTTGGATTTATAAATTGAAATATATGGAGATAGTAGAACAATTCCCTTGCGAAGCTCTTGATAAGATATTCAAGAAATTGGCTGAATACGCTGACTCCAAAACCCTGACCAAAGAGGAACAGGAGAAATACGATAACAGCATGATGGTCATGTGGGACAATTATGCGGTATATAAACATGCTGTGGAGAAAGCCTATAAAAAAGGATACGAAGAAGAGAGGAAAAAGGTAAGTAAAAAGGTTGCTTTGAAGTTGTTGGCATACAATACTCCAATAGACGTCATTGCAAAATCCACTGACTTATCTATTGAAGAGATTAAGAAATTGGAACAACATAATTAACAAAACTTTCGCAAGTTTTGCCCCACACGCTCTGGGCTAGAAGCTTTTGGGCCTTCAGCCCGTTCTTGAACCACATGCGAAAGTTCTGAAAGTAAAAAAAAACGCAAGCCCGCTAGGCGTAAAAAGAACGCCTGGCGGGCTTGCGTTTATGGTTGTACAACTAAATAGGTTATGGTCGTACAACTATAGGGTGTATGGTTGTACGACTGAAAGGGTTATAGTTGTACAACTAAAGGGTGTATGGTCGTACAACTATAGGGTGTATGGTTGTACGACTATAAGGGTTGTAGTTGTACGATTAAAAGGTGTTGTCACTAGGCTCAGCAGACCTGCTGACTGCAGTCGGCAAAGCTGCTGACTAGGCTCGGCAGAGCTGCTGAGCCTAGTGGCAACCTTCGAGAAGCAGTCTCCTTCAACCTAAGAAACTATCTCTTTAAACTAAAAGAGACGTCTCCTTGAACCCAAAGAGACGTTTCATTCAGCCAACTCAGCCGCTACATTCTATTAAATAAAGTGCCTCATTCGAGCTACGAATACACCTCTTCAAGCCAACGCAGTCGAATCTACAAGCCAACGCAGTCGAATCTACAAGCCAGCGCAGCCATATTTGGGTGCCAGCACAGCGGTATGTAGCGACTCTATGAAACGTAAGAACTCATGCTATGAAGTGCATGGTTTCATCAGCATACTTCAAAGCCCGAATTTATTGAACCGTTTTTTCTTCGATTCTGTTGTCACATCTGCCACTCGTACTATAACACTCTGATTATAAATGAATAACGGGTGGAAATAAGCGGTATTTTTATTATCACCTATTGTCACCTATTGCCACGCCCCATGGTAAGCGGCTCCGCTTACCATGGGCTGCTGAAATTACGTCACGACGCAGCAACAGATACGTCGTGACGTAATTCCGGCTACCTCCTGCCCCATCAAATAAGCCTCACTTGCAAGCCAGAATCAACACCATTAAAGGCTATATTGTAGAAACAACACTTCCGAAAACGTTTACGTTAGATTTTTCGTTTATTTTATTCAACATTTAAAAATTTTAATTACCTTTGTAGCAGAAATCTAAGATTATAACCAAAAATCGAAGATTCCTTATGATCTATTGAGAATCAAACACGACAACAACTAATCGCTAGTAAGTTCAATTAGACCAGAGAAACTTAACAAGATTAATAATAACCTACAAAACAAACATCGTTATGTATCAACAACTGAAACGTGCCAGCATGGCACTGACCTTGAGTTCGGTTTGTTTCCTCGCCTTTGCGCAGAAAACAATCCAAGGTACCGTTAAGGATGCTAATGGCGACCCAATGATTGGTGTAACCATTACTGACCAGAATGGTAAGGCAGGTGGCATCACCGACCTTGACGGTAAGTTTACCATCCAGAACACAGCCCCTAATACGGTCTTGACTTTCAGCTACATCGGCTGCAAGCCTAAGAAAGTAAAAGTAGGAAGTCAGAAAACATGGAACATCGTACTTGAAGATGACAATGCAGCCCTTGACGAAGTCGTTGTCGTTGGTTATGGTACTATGCGTAAACGCGACGTAACTGGTTCTATCGCATCTGTCAACTCAGAAAAGATAGCCGCTCGTGGTACTACCAATCTTGCAGAGTCTCTGCAGGGTTCTGTTCCTGGTGTCAACATCACCCAGTCTGGTAGCCGCGCAGGTGCAGGCTTCAATATTCAGGTTCGTGGACAGGCTTCTATCAACAAGCAGGCACAGCCATTGTATGTTATCGATGGTGTAGTTTGCGACAACATGGACTTCCTCAATCCTGATGATATCGACCGCATCGACGTATTGAAAGATGCATCTTCTACCGCCATCTATGGTTCCCGTGCCTCTGCCGGTGTCATCATGATTACCACCAAGGGCAGCAAGGGTGCAGACAAGGCACAGAAGGCAACCATCTCTTATGACGGATATTATGGTATCAAGAAGTTGGCACGCATGCCTGAGTTTATGGATGCCAACGAGTTCATGGATTACCGATTTGCCAGATATACCACGCTCGATGGAAAGAGCTACGATGGTTCTAGCCGCAAGGGTGTTGATGCAGAAGGACATCCACATTACATCATCAAGAATACCGACTTGAATTCAGCCTTCCTTACCCGCAAGGGAGCAACCAGCTATAAAGATTCCAAACTTTACGAACTGATGATGGATCCAAACTTCGACGGTTACGACTGGAAGAAGCAGGTTACCCGTACTGCAGCCCAGCAGAACCACTTTATCAGTGCTGCCGGTGCAACAGACAAGGTAAACTACCGTGTAGGTATGGGTTATCAGGGAGAAGAGAACGTATTCAAGGGCAACGACTATGAGCGTTTCAATTTCAAGGGATCCATGGATGCCAAGCTCTCCAAGATATTCGAGGCAGGATTCTCTACCAACATGTCTATGAGCCGCACCCAGGATGTATGTACTGATGGTACTTTTTCTCCATACGTAAATGCATTCTATTTCAACCCATTCGTATCTCCTACAGATACAGATGGCAACCTGATTCCTAACCCGGGAGCAAAGGCAGCCTTTGGTTCAGATGCACAGTTTACATCTACATATAACCCACTCATCGATTTGAATGACGGCAACTACACCAATGAGACTAAGATGTACCGATTGATGGGTAACTTCTACCTGCGTGCCAACATCATCAAGGGATTGAAGTTTACAACCACCTTCTCTCCTAACTACTCTCACAAGCGTCAGGGAATCTTCTACGCAACAGGTCTGAACGAGGGTAATGATGTAGGTTCTACTTACTACCAGAAGAACAAGACCAACTTTGGTTCAGTAGCCAATACTACCCGTGTAGACTGGACTTGGGACAACCAGTTTGACTACAACCGCACATTTGGCGACCACACTGTTGGTGCTATGGCATTGTTCTCACTCTATAAGAGCAATACAGAATACCAGTATGAGGAAGGCAAGGGAATCGCCAGCGACCACACTACATTCCACAATCTGGGAACAGCCAGCGGCGACAAGACGCTCTCAAGCTCTTATACTGAGTCATCATTGGAGTCATTCGCTTTCCGTGCCAACTATTCTTACAAGGGCCGCTACATGGCTACAGCTACACTCCGTACCGATGGTAGTTCCCGTTTCGCAGACGGCAACCGTTGGGGCTGGTTCCCTTCTGTAGCTGCAGCATGGCGTTTCTCGGATGAAGCATGGATGAAGCAGTTCAACAACTGGCTTGACAATGCTAAACTCCGTCTTTCATACGGTGTTACCGGTAACAACAATGTGGGTGACTATGTAACTATCGCTTCAGCTACAGGTCCAACATATGTAACTATTGACGGCAAAGAGGTACAGGGTTATCATCCTAACGGATTGATAAATACAGAACTCATCTGGGAGAAGGTAAAGGAGTTTGACCTCGGTCTCGACTTGAGTTTCCTGAAGAACCGCATCAATGTAACAGCCGACTTCTACAACCGTCTTTCTGATGGTCAGATTATGTCTCGTTCAGTGCCTATCGAAACCGGTGAGAAAACTTCAACCTTCAATGTAGGTTCTGTCCAGAACAGAGGTATTGAACTCGGTTTGAACTTTAACATCATCAACAAGAAAGACTTCTCTTGGAGTGCGAACGTAAACTTCGCCCGCAACTGGAACAAGATTAAGGAGTTGAGTAATGGTAAAGTTGACGAGGTTGCCAACAACTGGTTTATCGGCGAGCCTCTGAACGTACTCCGTGACTATACCCATACAGATGTCATCACCGACAAGGGTGTAACCATGCACACCATGAATGGTGACAAGCACTATACCCTGAAGGAATTCTACGAGAAGTATGGCACTAAGTATAAGTGGTATGAAGGTCAGGTAGCCGTTAACGACTGGAACGATGACGGTAAGATTGACGACAATGATAAGCAGATTTATGGTTGTACAGACCCTCGCTGGACCGGTAGTTTCTCTACCAATGTTTACTTCAAGGGCTTCGACTTCTCTATCATGTTCTACACCAAGAGCGGATTCTGGTCACGCAGCTACTTCCACGAGAAGTATATGAAGTATGGCGACCGTGGTAATGCCCACATGCAGTTGGATTACTACATACCAAAGGGAGCACCAATCATCGATCATGCAACAGGTGAGATTACAACCGCCACCGAGACCCACTACGGAAAGTATCCTTATCCAAACAACAGCGATGCTTCGATGGGTGGTTACTTCAGCGACAAGGGTTCAGCCAAGGGCGAAGGCTTCCAGTATCAGAAGACCTCTTTCACCAAGGTTAAGAACATCACTCTGGGTTACACCTTGCCAAAGAACGTAGTGAGCAAGGCTGGTATCAGAAACCTCCGTGTATATGTAAACGTTCTGAACCCATTCTGTTTCACCAACTATAAGGGCTTCGACCCAGAGTGGGCATCACAGAATCTACAGAATGGCGGTCCATCATCTGTAACCTACCAGTTTGGTGTAAATCTTAAGTTCTAATCTCATTAAATGAAGTAAACAATTATGAAAAAGATATTATATAGCGTAGCATTGGCGGCCTGCTGCATGGGAACCATGACAAGTTGCAGCGACTTCCTGGATGCGAGCAACAAGTCGAATGTAACTGATAAACAGACATTTGCAACAAAAGAGGGCTTCAATAGCCTCGTCAATGATGCCTATCAGCATCTGCAAAACGTTTATGCAGCACCTCTGTTCACAAGCTGTTTTTCAGCAGGTACAGATATGTATGCCGATGCCCGTAACAAGATGAACGAGGCATTGAACACTTACGAGACTCTGACTCCAGAAAATGAAGATATAACGGATCTCTATACTTACCTCTATGCAGGTATCCGTGCTGCCAACTCTGTGTCATATTATGCACAGACAGCACAAGTAGATGAAAAAACGAAGGGTCAGCTTGTAGGCGAAGCCCGTGTATTGGCAGCCTACGAGTATTATCTCCTGGTAAACAACTTCGGTGGTGTGCCTATCATGAAGGGCTTCCTTACCACAGCAGGTACAGGATACCCGAAGTCTTCTGCTGAAGATGTATATGCCTATATCATCAGCGAACTCGAAGATGTTATCGGCAAGAATGTGCTCCTGGCTTCTACAGCTACCAAGGGTGGCGGCAGAATCAGCCAGGAAACAGCCAAGGCTATCCTTGCCAAGACCTACCTTTCTGCTGCATGGGACCTCAACAAGCAGGAATACTTCTCTAAGGCAGCAGCTCTAGCCGATGAGGTGATTGCGGGCAGAAAACTGACTACCCCATTTGCCGACCTCTGGAAGGCTGATGGTTCTGGCGATGACAATGCAGAGTTCCTTTGGGATGTGGAGTATGATCTGGCTACAGCCAACAACACCACATCAGGCGGTACAGAATGGAGCGGTTACTACTGCAACTATCTGGGTGGTGCCGAGGATCCTATCAAGGCTACAACCTCCAGCTATGTGCCAACCCTCTATGCCTTGCATTGCTTCAAGAAGGGCGACCTGCGTTACGACGCTACCTTCATGAAGGAATTGCCAGATGTTAACAAGGGCAATGCTGCCGGCACAGGCTACTGGACCTGGTATAAGAATGGTGAGAGTCTGGTAGGTAAGCCAGTAACCCGTTACTATTCAGCATGGTATGAAACAGATGCCGACTTCGAGGCTTGGAAGGCAAAAGATCCTGCTAACAGAGCAAATACCTATCGCATTCCGATGGATTCACAGAGCAAGGAGTCACAGAACATGGACGGCAGAGATATGGAATATTACGACAACCAGCAGTTGGTATATGCTTCCAGTCCTTGCAAGAAGTTCGACGACAGTCAGACAGCTTCCAATCAGAAGAATACCTGCTATCGCGACATCCACATCATCACTTTGCCAGAGATGTATCTCGTAGCAGCAGAGGCTTATCTGAAGGCTGGTGATAACCCTAAGGCATTGGCACGACTCAATGAGGTTCACCAGCGCGCTGGTCTCCCTGCACTTACAGGAACTATCACTATCGATGACATCCTTGATGAGAATGCCTGCGAGAACTTCGGTAATGAGGCACGTTGGATGGATCTTCGCAGAACCCAGACTCTGGTAGAGCGTTGCACCAAGTATAACCACGAGATGGGAGACAAGGCTGCCCAGTATATCGGCAAGAAGCTTCTTCGCCCTATCCCACAGGCTGCAATTGATGCCAATGACCAACTGACATTAGCCGACCAGAATCCTGGTTACTAATCAAAGTCATTATGTTGATAAGAAAACCTATCAAGACATACGTTAATCATTAGGTTTAAGACCGTATTCTAGGGAGATAATTCCTGATGGATACGGTCTTTCTTTTGGTTCTATCGGCAAGGTATACGTAATCGTTTTCGTAGTTTTTCGCCCACTATCTGCATGTGATAAGCAAAAATGTCGTAACTTTGCAGAAAATCTTATAGAAAAGAAAATAATAAAATAAATAAACCTAAGAAGAAATGAAGAAATCAATCATTAAGACAGTCGTGCTTGCGGCTCTCATGGCTCTGCCTATGTTCGCTAAAGCACAAACTTTCGCAGGTATCACAGCCGAGCAGAATGCACAGAACACTCCTGAAGGATGGACTGCTGTTGCACTGCCACAGTTGCCTACCATCACATCTGCCAACACGTTCAACATCAAGGATTATGGTGCCTCGACATCTGCTGCAGACAACACCAAGGCTATCCAAAAAGCTCTTGATGCTGTACCTTCTACCGGTGGTATGGTCGTGATTCCTGCCGGTACATGGATGTTTGGTAGTACCGACCAGATGACAACAAGCAAGACCGAGGTACTCAGCATCAAGTCTAAGACTGTTCTCCACCTTTGCGCTGGAGCCACCTTGAAGCTCGTAGAATACGGCAAGGCTCCAAATAATAAGACTGTATTTATCGGTTGCAAGAACAAGAACCAGAGCGACATTGTTATAGAGGGCGAAGGTGAAACTTCTATTATCGATGGTCAGGGAACCCGTTGGTGGAAGGCTCGCGACAACAAGGAGACTTTCAATCCTGGAGCCATGATCCGATTCGAGAAAGGCAGCCGATTCCTGATTCGCAATCTCAAGGTTCAGAATACTCCGGGTGTTAACATCACCTTGAGTAACAGCAATGGTGCCAGCAATGGTACTGTTCATGATGTAACCATCTATAACCCTTCTTCTGAAACCAAGACTGAACAGCCTTCTCATAACACAGACGGTATCTCTATCTGGGGACACCACATGAATATCTATAACTGCAACATCAGTACAGGTGATGATAACGTAGTTTGCGATGACAATGCACAGTATATCCATGTCTGGAACTGCGACTTTGGTACAGGACATGGTGCTTCTATCGGTAGTTTCACCAAGAACATCAAGCATATATGGTTCGACAATATCACCATGAACGGCACAACTGCCGGTATCCGCATGAAGACAGGTATCAATAGCAATGGTACGCTGCGTGGCGGTGGCGAGGAAGACTGGAAGTTCACCAACTTCACCATGACCAAGG
>ENA-ORMX01000687-ORMX01000687.1-human-gut-metagenome-genome-assembly--contig:-NODE-687-length-24963-cov-6.097158_pt1 | contig 24963 bp, 21 predicted proteins | sample MGYA00242108_ERZ509007 | MGnify/ENA primary metagenome ERZ509007 (study PRJEB26280, sample SAMEA2338745) | human gut metagenome | biome: human gut; feature: human-associated habitat; material: faeces...
TGTCTTTTCCCCCATACAAATGCTTCCGTACTTTCGCAGTATGGAAGCATTTTTCAATTTATCCCTACCCACAGATTGGCAGTCATTCTCTGTAGGTCTCAGATGTTCTTGTTACTACTCAGCCCCTAAAAATGAATTTCAAGTACTCATTTGACATAATAGCCTATTTTGTAGCATAAATATAGCCAAAATCATCAATATTTTGCGGATTTGACACATCCAAGGGGTGTTGAGTAGTTACGTATATGGCAGCAACTGAAAATAAAATCTAAAAAATGGATATGATTTTCATCAATCCACATAAATGTTGTACCTTTGTCACCGAAAAGAGTTGTTTGACAAGTAATGCAAACTTATGTATAATACAGAAGTTAAAACTATTACCAAGTCATTACCTCTATTGAGGTGAAACTCTCACAACTCGCTCATTTTTAGCTATTCGGCATATTTTAGCAGAATTTTTGGGAAAAATGCAGGCGAAGAAGAGAAAAGGTCTATCGGACAATTATTCCAATTTGGCAAAGTTGAATTTTGGAATAATGCTAATTCCGAATTACGATTTTATAATAAGAAAAAAAGAAAGTCACCATTTGTTATAAGTCAAAATGGTTTAAATACTCAACCGGAATGCTTTAACTTCCTGAAATTCGTACTTGGTCGGCATTTAACAAATCTTGTATACACATCTGAGTGTATAGTCCTTTCAAAAGACAGTAATAAAGAACTTATCGCAGATACAAAAGAAGCAAAGCTAAGATGGTTTAAGAACTATCTAAATGGCGGAACTTATGCCAGAGGTTACATGCCCTGTTTGAAAAAGTATTCAAACCTAAGGCTGAAAGATATTTGTTATGAGTCGACATTCCGTAATTTTGGAGCGACATACCCAGTTATGATATGCCCATACGTAAAAACATCAACAGAAATCTTATCTGTATTCTTTACCCATAGAAGTTTAGAATTTAGGGCAGGCGAAAAGGTAGTTGATTATATCTACAATCACCGCTATAGTGAGGACATTTCTATGGATCAGATAAAGGATAAGTTAAAAGAGTTCCAGGAAGAATTCCAGCCTATAGTTGATGAGATAAATTCTTCTATCAATAAAAAGAAGTAATACATGATTAGAAAATCCATCATATTCACTGATGTGCCATTGCTGAAAGCATTCCTGTATAGGGAGCGCTTTCAGTTGGTGCCATTTTTCTATTTTAAGGGAGCGCCATTATCAAAGTTTGCCAGGCATTTTCCTGCTGTACTGGAATATGAGTGCGAAGATAAAGAGGAGATGCTGCCGATGGAGGCTGAACTGCTGAAGCGTGGTCTTAGCGAAGATGTGGTGAGACTTGGGAGATCTATACCGGAGTCGCAACGGGTTAAGCGTGAAATACTGCATCTGCTGACTGCATTGACCAATTATCATTTCTTTGAATATAATGCAAGCGCAGGATGCTATGGTGTCCAGGCTCCTATGGATGATTTTAAGACTCTATCTCCTGAGGAAACCGAGAAGTTCAATAATCAAATCAGTCATTGGACGATTCCGACATATTTGTTCCCTAAGGTTGGTGAACAACTGCAACAACAAGCGTTCACGGATTGCACAGAATTTTGTGAAGAGGCAACGAACTTTATAGACTATTATACCAATAATCTAGATACCAACCATCAAAAGCAAATACAGTTCCCTCCGGCTATGGAGTTCTGTATGGACAGATATCTCGCTATGAGAGGCGATATGCGTAAAGGCGTAAGACATTGCATCTCATTACTGGCAGATGGAGTAGAGTTTTTTGATTATAAACGAAGTGTATCAACAATGGCAACCATAGCTTCTATAGAAGGTATGGCGAATATTGATTTCAAACTATATGGAACTGCAGATGAAAAGAATAGGCCGACTGCACGATTCGTTAGGTATTTGAAGCGATATGTTGCTGGACGTTCAGAGGAGAAATACAAACAATATTACAGTAGACGTGGTGAAATCTGCCATGATGGAACCATATTTCTCGGTGATGATGACATCTATGGAAATACCACAAAACAAGATAGAGATTGGATGCTTAGACTTGAGATACAACAAGCAGCACGAATCGCTTTGTATAACTGGCTAAGAAGGAAATTGAATAACAGTCCAATACTGTAACAGACAAACAGGTGAAATACACGAAACTTAGAAACATCAGGAAATATGATGATGTCAATAGTTTCTGCTACGTGGAATATTGGTAAAAACTATAGAGGACACAACATAATGGCAAAGTTTTGGTATTTCTGCATCGTATAGCCAAGCAAAATAAAAAATTATCAAGTTTGTGATTTTTTCTGTGTTTTCTTTTGGTTGCTTGGGGAGAAATACATACTTTCGTGGTGGTTTTGTAACATGTTGCTTATTTCCATATTTGCAGCACATGTGCAGCACGCTCACGCAGATGGCTTGTTTAATAACGGTTTGCATTTCGAGGAGGTTAAGTAAGAGTTTGACTTTTAAGGATAGACATTCTGAAAAAGAATAAATAATAAGGCGTACAACTGAAATCTTATGGATATCGGTTGTGCGCCTTTTTTGTTACATTTAGCCTAAAAGACATTTGAGCTGTTCAATTACATATTTATGGGTGATAATAATGGCTTTTTCTATTGTCACCTTGACTTTGACTGATTTTACTTTACACTTTTCTCTTACTTTTACTAAATTACTTTACTACAAATTTATTCCTTTACTGAATAATTTTACTATGCAGGAAAAGTGTTACTGAAACGCTTTACATAGACGTTTCTGCTTGCAAAGTTACAGTATCCTGTTCGCATTTGCAATTTTTTCTGTAAAATTTAAGACTTGTATTTACGCCGAAAATATAGTAGGTAACCGGTAACGGGCAGCGATGCCCCTATAAGGCTTATGACGAAAGTTATGATCTTTGTCAACACACCTCCCCACGAACCGATATGTATAACGTGAAAGAGCTGCATCAGCTCAGAGCCCTTGGGTACGAGTTTCAAGCCAAATCCCAAGCCCGTAACAGAAAGAGGTAACAACCAAAGGAGTGCACACCAACCAAGACTGACGTGAAGGTCGAAGAGGCGGCGTCTGCTTCCTTTGTTCCATTCCACCTTAAAGCGTTGGCACAACTGCTTTCTGTCTTTCGGCAGAAGAACAAATATACCAGTTATCAGGATGAAGATAAAGAGCAATGTGGTATAGGTGATTATAAGTTTTCCAACCGGTCCCATCATGAGACTGGTGTGAAACTTGGTGACATAGGAGAAAAAATCTCTTTTTGTCGTTGTTCCATAAGGAGCGTCCTTGGAAGAAAACTTGCCAATGGTTTTGCCAACTCTTTCTTCATCACCCGCTTTTATGTTATGATTCCCTTTAATGCTCTTTGCGTGTGGCGCAATGACTTTTGGCATTTCAAGAGCATTTCTTATCTCATTTTTGAACACGAGTGTTGCTCCTGACAGGCATATAAGCATGATGACAACACCCAAAGGCAAAGAGAGGTACAGATGAAGTTTCAAAAGAAATTTTTTAGTCATTATTTAATATGCAATCAATGCAAGGAGAGCGGAACACTAACCCTCTTATGCTTCCGCTCTCCTTGATATTCCATTAAAAAGTTTTGTTTTATTTTGCAAAATTCACTTTTAGTCCTACCACAAGCATTCTGCCAGGCGAGTAAAGTGCCACTTTTTGTGAAGGAGTGTCTATGCGATGATCTGTCTTGTCGAAGACATTGTCGATGCCGATGCTAGGAACAAGTTTATACATCTTGCCTATTGTAAAGGTGTGAGTGGTGTTCAAGTTTATCACGCCATGGCCGGGAGCATTGTCATAGCCAGGATAATAAGTGGCCGACTGGAAGCGGCCATTGAGGTTCACACCGAGGGTGTAGTTGCGCCAAGTGTGGTTATAGTTGGCTCCTGCCGTTAAGCTGTTCTTGAAGGTTCGTTCAAGCACGGTCCATGTGCCTGCGTTCTTCGATCGGCCGTTGGTGTAAGCATAGTTTATCATAAGAGAGAGGTCGTTCGTAACACTCACCGTTGCGTTAGCCTGCAATCCTCTTACCACACCTTTATTGCTGTTAATGTAGTGGCCGTAGGTTTTCAGCTGAGCAAGCTGGTCGGCCGTTGCCTCAGGAAACTGTTGTGCGAGTTCTGCACGAACAGCATCGTCTACCGTGATGTTCTCCTTTACGATCATGTTGTCAACAAAGTTCATGTAGCCCATGACAGAGAGCGTAAGAAACTTGTTGCTGTATTCTGCGCTCAACGAGACGTAGTTGCTGCTTTCTGCCTTGAGGTTTGTGTTTCCGAACGTTATGACAGGACGCTTGCCCATTATCTTGAAGTAGTGGTAGTAGAGCTCGTCGAGACCTGGTGCGCGGAAACCGCGTGAGTAGGCAGCACGGAAGCGGAAGTTGCCTGGAGCATACATCAAAGCCACTTTGGGTGTGAAGTTGTTTCCGAAGGTGCCATGCTTGGTGTAGCGCATGCCAAGGGTTGCACTAACATTTTTTATAATCTCCATATCGTGCTGCACATATCCGGCAAGTGTGTAGACATTGTTGTTTACGTCGCCGCTTGTTGCCGTGAGAAAGTCATTACGCCAGTCGGCACCGATAATCGTTGTTGCCTTGTCATAGAAATGGAATACGCCTTTCAGTTCAGCCTCATAGTATTTTTGCGACTTGTTGCGTACGAAGTTTCCCACATCGTAGGTCTTCGTTGCCACCTGATAGAGGTTTCCGTAGTGGTAGTTGTCGTTAACGAAATCGAAGAGCACAGAGTGTTTACCCATTTTATATTTTGCGCCTGCTTCCCAACGCCATCCTTCGCTGCGCATGTTATAATCGGAACCTCCGGTAATGTCTTTGCGAGACTTGGGACGGTCGGTGAGTTTATAGCTGTATGATCCACCTGCGTACATCGAGAAATTCTTTGCAGGCTTTATGTCGAAACGCTGATTTATTACGTTTGAGTTGAAACCGATGAACAGCGGTGCTATTGTCTCATACTCTTTTCCGTCAGCATCTACGGCCATGTTGTTGTTCTGATAGCTGTCAGCCTCTTGATGAAAATACGAGGTGTGAGAGTCAAGATATTTTGAAGTAACGTCAAGGTTCACACCTTCAGAGAATTGTCCTTTTCCCGATAGTCGTGTGTCTGAAGACACGACAACGTTGTCCATCGTCTTCTCGTCTGTGATGATGTTTATCACTCCACCAATGGCATCTGAGCCATAAAGGGCAGAGGCAGCACCATCGAGCACCTCAATACGTTTTACCTTTGACATGTTGATGCGGCTTAAGTCAACATTGCCGGCAATGTCGCCTATCATCTTTTTGCCGTTGACAAGAACGAGCACGTATTTGTTTCCCAAGCCGTTAACACGGATGTATGATCCCATGGCGTTAGGAGAGAACGATACTTGTGGCATGAGCTTTGTCAGCACATCTTGAATGTCGGTTGCTCCTGTTTCTTTTATTGCTTGCTGTGAAAGCACATGCACAGGTGTCGTGGTTGACTTAAGCAACTGGTGGTGTCCGTTTCCAGTTACTACTACTGGGTTGAGATCTATTGATTTGTTAATGTCCTTATCTCCATTCGTCCCTTCATAAACATTGCCTGCCACGGCATTTACGCAGCCAAGCGAAGCAGCTACGACAAAAAGTAGAATTTTGTTGTTCATATAATTACGTTTGTTATTTTTTTTGTATTAGTTTGTCTGCGTGTAAGGTCATCTCCTTTTTTTCTTTATTATGACCTGTCGCATTGTTTTTTTTCTGTAGATTACGACATTTTATTCAGCCTTTTCAGAGTTTACTGCCTTTATTTGAGCATCTATTTTAGCAATGATCATGTCCTGAATTTCGGTCATTTCTCCGAGCCCTTTCCCTAACACATCCACATGGTAACCTTTTGTCTGAAGCTGTGTTTTCCACACACCGTCAATATCATCCTTCTGGTGGTTACCGGCGATGTAGAGCAGAGGCACAAGAATCACGTTTTTGTTCTTGCTGTTCCTCAACTGTTGTTCCACATTTTCTATCGTAGGAAAACCTTCTATCGTGCCGACATGCCACGAAGACTTTCCTTCAGCTTTCAACAAATAGTCGATCTGACAGTACATGGCATTTGCCGGACTATCGCTACCGTGACCAACAAGCACCACTTGTGAGCTTTTGGCTACTACAGATTTGTCTTTAAGAATACTCTTGTTTAGCATCTCTATCATTGTCTGGCAGTCGTCTACCGAGTAAAGCAATGGCCGAACAACAGATACAGCTCTAAAGTCGTTCTTTACCTTGCCCACTTCTTTTCTCAGCATCTCTGTCATCACTCCATCAAGAAGCATCGTGCTCTGCACAACGAGTTTGTTGCACCCGAGCGCCTTCAGCGAATCAAGAGCTTGCGAAACGTTAAGTTTCTTGATGCCACGCTTTGCAAGCATCTTTATCACCGACGGAGCCGAATAAGCCTCAACAACGGCACAGTCGGGAAAAGTGTCTGTTACACGAGTGTTAAGCTTGTCAATGGTCTGAGCACGGCTTTTGTCGTTTGACGTGCCGTAATGAACAAGAAGTATTCCTGTTTTTTCGTTTTCCACATTCTGTGCCATGATTGTTGCCGCGCATAACAGAGAAAAGACTACCGTCAGTATGTTTCTTCGCTTCATGTTTATATAAAAAATATCTTATGTTTATAATTCTTTGTCCTTTCAAGTGAGGGTTTCTGAAAGATTATCTGTCTTATTTCAGAATTCGGGTGCAAAATTATAGATTAAAGAAGAAGTCGACAATACCTAAAAATTAGGATTCTTCAGGCATAATCGCTTTGGGTTATCTTTGTTTTGCAAAAATAAAGATAACCATGAGTAAAGATGTCTTTTAGTAAACTACAATAAAGTATGACACGGCTTTCGGAAAATAAGACTTCATCGTACCCTTGATGAAGATGTGAAAAAAGTGGTAGACAACAAACTTGCCAATGAATTGTTAGAAGTTCTGCTCACTTCCTAATTTCTGCGTAAACAATGCGTAAACAAACTGTTTGAGTTATGGACATTCAATGGTATGCCACAGAATATCAAATAGAGATAACTCGCTGATTATCAACAAAAGTTTATAATAACGAAATATCACGGACTATCATTCTATTGGTCTCATAATCTGGAGGTCCCTGGTTTCTTCCCTACGGTCAGATAGTCTCCCTTCGGTCAACAAATCTCAAGCCCAGGCTGGTCCACGCTTCTATTACAGCGACTTACGCTTCTGCGTAGGCCGCTGTTTTTTTTGATTTATGAGAAAACGATTGTTTTTACTGGATGTAAATCACAAGTTCTATCTATAGTGAAGTCTATAAGCATCTTTGCGAACACACTTACAAAGAAACTTCCTATACTTTGCCGTTTTAACCTTCTTGTTAAAAATCATGGTCCCAATAAAGATGTCTGCGATGATGACGAGCGATAAAGTCTATATTACGTGTAAATATCAACTTACCCAATTCACTGGGATAGTTACCACTTAAATCGCCATCCTGCAACATATTGTTCTCAAGCAGATAATGGAGCAACTCAGGATGCATGGCCTCCGTGTTGATTAATGCATCCATCGATTCCTTTTGCAATGTACGTGCGTCACATTTTCTATAGTATGGATTGTAGCTGCATTTTATCACATGAATAATGTTAGGTGCAAAGATAATTCCTGCCTTCTCTGAGATAAAGCCTACTTGTGGACCACTTGGCAATTGATGGCAAACCTCTGTCATATCCAATTCTGGTGAAATCTTCGTCAACCATTCTTTCAGTTCATTAGTGTCCTTAAAGAATGCAAGACGCTTCCCTTCTGTCCGTTTCATATATAAAGGATAGGCATGTTCGTAAGAGTGTCTTAATTCAGCCTGACGCTCATGCATCTTGTCATACACCTCTTTCCTCGAGTTGAACAACACACCATTAATTTCCCAATCATTATCAGCATACTTTACAAGCGCTGTATAAATATATGAACCTTTAATGAAAACATCAGGATAAACATTCTTCAATTTGTACACTTCGTCCTTCGAGCTCTTCAGCACAGCGATGTCCGAATCCGCATCAGAAACCTCAAATATATCATGCTGACAATACCTAAAGTTTCTTAGTTTTTCAGACTCCTCTTGCATGTTATTTTCTAAATACATATCTGCCAGCCACAGATGAGGCAGCTCTGCCATTGGTCCTATCTCGCAATTCATAGAGAAAGCCGTTTCAGCATAGTACATAGCTTCACCTTTACTAAACTGTCCTAAATATGAATCCAAATAATCCTCAAACCTATCGTCCGATAAAGGAGAGCAGAGCAGGTAGGAGCGACGAAGCCATATTAGCACGTGCTTCAACTTGAAATAGTCATTAGCCGTATCTGAGTTGTATATAAAATCATACAACGAATCGTTTACATCAACCTCATCCTCCTCGGTAAGTATCTCCATAATAATATTTGCCGCGTCCTCACCCATTGCTAAAGGATTGAGAAAACGGTCGTCAAAATTTCTGGACAATACAAGCCATATCAACAGTTCTACTTCTTTGACATTCACATCAGTCTTATCAAGAACATCGTAATCATCAAAGAAAGGCAAATAGTGTAAATATGTAAGTAAGTGCTTATATACAAAGGCATTCCACAACCCGATATCAGACATCTTATCCTCATAGTAGATTGCCACATTGATGGCAATCTCTTTCTTCAGTCTGTTTGCATTAGGCAAACTGATGTTTATGTTCTTTATTCTATCATAAATGCGATTTGCTACATCTACATACATAGAACATGGCTGAATTCCAACCGGATAATACGGAGAGAAATCGTACGGAAATATTGTTCGCTTCATTTTTATATTATTGTTATAGGTTATATTTACCCACTAAGCATAATGGAGTTACCCACTAACTTGATTTAAGTTGATTAGGGAAATAACAATCGTATCGTCACTTTTTTGTATAAAAGAAAGTATCAAACTATCATCTCCTTTAGAGAACAAGCGCCTCTGCTTTCACAGGCAAAGTTACATAATCTTGAACCTATCTCCAAATTTTATAGCAAGTTGTTGTGATATAAGTGCCAATAAGACAGTGACATGGTAGGAAAGAAACGCACACGCTGCTCGAGATAAACAACCACTCACTGGCTCCCATCCGACACAAAACGGTGGCACGCCCCAACAACTTGGCCATACTGAAGTATGCCAAACAGTATGAGGTGCCCGTCATCTTGGGCAGCGACGCTCACTTCTCAACAATGATTGCCGACTACAGCCGCATCCTACCGCTACTAGCCGAGACCGGATTTCCTAAAGACCTCATCATCACAACAATGTTGATAAGTTTTTGGGGTATCTGAAGAAGGCGTGAGGACACTTGATGCACTCCTTACACCCCAGCACGTTGTGTGCGTGAGAACAGTTTGTCTACCACAAGGGCGATGGCGCCATCGCCCGTTACATTACAGGCGGTGCCGAAGCTATCCATCGCAATATACAGAGCTATCATGAGCGCTTGCATATCGGCATCAAAGCCTAATATCGAGGCCAGCGGAGCCAAGGCAGCCATCACACAGCCACCAGGCACGCCAGGGGCCGCTACCATACAGATGGCCAACACAAAAATAAAATTGAGGAAGAGGGGCAAGCTGCACGGCATATCATTGATAAGACAAATGGTAAGAGCACAACAGGTTATCTTCATCATCGACCCCGTCATGTGAATAGTGGCGCAGAGCGGAACCGTGAAGCTGGCAATGCCCTCGTTCACATCATTTTTCAAAGTCTGCCGCAGCGTTACCGGTATGGCTGCTGCCGACGACGAGGTGCCGAGAGCCGTGAAATAAGCTGGCAACATATTTATTAACAGGCGCAACGGGTTCTTGTGTGTCAAGCCTCCGGCAATAAGATATTCGTAAAGCAAAATAACCACATGCAGCACAAAGATAACAATGATGATTTGTGCAAAAACCAATAAGATGTGGTAAGCCTCGCCCGAATAGGTCATGCCCAAGAAGATGCCAAAGATATACAGGGGCAAGAGCGGAATAATGACCTTAGCAATGACGCCCGCCACAATATCTTTAAACTCTTGAAACGCCTTGTGCATGGTATGGCTGCGCATGTGGGCAATGCCCAAGCCCAGCATAAACGAGAACACAAGCGCACTCATCACATTGAGCATGGCGGGTATCTCTACCTCGAAAAACGGCTTTAGCTCCTCAGCCTTATCTACCACCACAGGGGCAGTATCGGCAATAAGACGTGGGAAGAGCGCCGACCCTGTGCCATAGGCAAGCAAGCCCGCAAGGATGGTATCGCCAAAGGCAAAGGCTACGGTGGCAACAAGTAGCTTGCCCGCCCCATTACCAATATCGGCAATGGCTGGCGTAACCAGTCCTACAATAATAAGTGGTATCATAAAGCCCAAAAACTGGCTAAAGATGCCATTGAAGGTGAGAAACATTCTTACAGTGGTTTCATTAAAAACATTGCCGAAGAGCACGCCCAACACAATGGCCACAATAATCTTTGCCAATAACGGCAGTTTTATTCTTTTTAAGTTCATAACAAGAGCAGTTTTATTCTTTTTAGGTTCATAACATGCTTTTGCTGATAAAAGTACTATTTTTTCAACAACGCGCCAAGCTTTTCTCTGATTTTCTAAATAATGTAGTTTGTTCTAACAATGACAATAGAGACGGTGAGAAGCAACAGACCAACACAAATCTTTTAGGAACATGGATAAGATGGATATGATGGGGAGGCTGGTGACCTGTGGTGGCACTGCCCCTATCAACGGCAGTCAAAATAAAATCACCAGCACACCACAAACTTGGTGCACTGGTGATTTTTTGTATCGTTATAAGAATTACTTCATCGAGTCGGCGTTAATTGCGCAGCTTTGAAGCGATGTGCTTTCTATACACCCGCATGCCAGCCTTGTCCAGCACGTCAGAGATATGGCCAACACGCTGACTTTGCGTTATATTGGCATCCTCGTTGTCGTTATCCTCCTGTATCAGCATACTGCCCTGCCCCACTACGGGCTGATAGTCATCCCAATATACAGGCACGTCATGCCATTGGCCATCGTTGCCCTTTTTGCTTATATACGACAGGCGCCGCTCGCAGCGGTAGCCGTGGGCGTAGACGGTTATGACAGACTGGTTGTCTTGTACCGTTTCCTCGGTCTTCAGTATGCTTTTGGTTACACACTGCGGATGCTTGAATTTGTCCTGTCCCCAGAAATTGGCCAATGCCTCGTGCTCCCAGAAAGAACTGTGACTCGGCATGTCACTGCCATAGATATCCTTTTCCGACCGTATCTGCTGGTACATGGGCACGCAGAGCAACGGTGCCAGAGCAAAATATATAGCCTTAAAATAGCGGGCGTTTATCTCATAGAAGTTTGACTCGGCCTTGTGGTAGTCGAAGCTACTGTACTGGTCGGGGTTGAAGTCGATAACCATGTCTTGCAGATGCTCAGGGATGATAGTGTTTATCATCTTCTTCTTTACGAAGTCGAAATCGTCGCCAAACCCAATTTCCTTGTCCTTCAGAAGCTTCAGCATGGTGTTCTGAGCCAGCGGTGTGAAGAGCAAGGCGTACTGATGATTGTTATTGCGATCGCTGGTATCGAACGCCACCTCAAAATCTTCGTTGGTCATTAGGGCGAAATCGCCGTTCTTCAAGTCTTGAGCCTTTTTCTGCAATTTGTGGTGCTTCCACTTGTACGACAGCGACCCCTCCTTATTGGCTAGACCGCTCTGCTCGCGGTAGAACGTAAGATCGGGGGCAGCCGTGTTGCCATAGATAAGGCGTGTCTTCTCGTAATACTTGGGATAAGGGGCTTCCAACTCGGCCCTAAGTGTCTGCGAGTGGCTCTCTATATGATACTTACCATCTGAACCTTTCTCTTCGGTAGTCCAATAGATGGTGAGTGACCCCTCGTATGTCTTGGTAGACATCACCATCTTGCGCGTGCGACAGAGCACGAACGGATTACCGTTGATGAGTCCTGAATGTGAATAGAGAACAGAACGTCCCTCGTTAAAGCTCCCGTCCCATCCGTACACCTGCTGCAGGTCGGCCAGCCGCTGCGTGGTAAAATAAGGGTCAAACTGCAGTTTGGGCACCGTCTGCGACATCATTCGCGCAAGTATGTCCCAGTCGAACAGCCTGTTAAGCGGCCACATCTGTTGCCATGCCTCATCACGATACTGGTTTATGGTTTGTTGCAAGTTGTTAAGTTGTTCTTGCAACTCTTTGCGTCGTGGATTCACCTTGGTCAACTGTAGCCACAATGCTCCCGCCACAACTACGCCTATCAATATCAGCGCCCATACCGACAAATCGTGATACTTGAATAAGGCCCACAGCGGGCCTCCTGCCACTATACCCCACAGAGCCACCCAATAGAAGATGTACCAACCATGTGTTTCGTCCACCTTCGAATGTATCTTTTCTGTGTCGTACAGATGGCGACAGGTTTCTTCATTGGCCTTCACATCCACCTGTGCCTCTGCGGCAAGCCGAGCGAAAGTGCCCTTGGCCACCTGCTCAAACTTGTCTCTGGACACGTTGGCGCATTCGTCCAACGGATCATATATAATGCATTATTCTTTTAGAGATATTTCTCAAAAAAACTTGCTCCTTGCCATCTGCTTTGTCTCTGCCGAAGCCGTGAACGGTATGCGCGTGGTATAGCCCTGACTGGCAGCCACAATCATTTTTGTGGGCCACGAAAAGATATCGGTGTTCCACTGTGTTACACGATTGTTGTAAACGGTGCGTGCGGCTGTTATCTCGCGCTGCAGATAGTTGTTCTGCTGCATGGCATCGGCAATGGTCTGATGAGCCTTCAACTCAGGATAAGCCTCCACCTGCGGGAACAAGCGGTTGCAGGCCATGGTAAGTTGGCTGTCAACATCGCTACGGTTCTCATCTGTTATCTTTCCACCACGAAGGGCTGCCACAGAGGTCATCACGTCCTTGTCTAGGTTTACGGCACGCTCTACTAGGCCCACTACATTCTGCAATATCTGCACACGCTGCTCAAGATAATTATCAATATTAGACGCCTCGGCCTGTATGCGCTGCTCAAGTTGCTGGAAATAGTTGCGTGCCTTAATCTTCATGTAAGCAAATATCACGCCTGGCATTATGCCTACCACGCAACCCATGAGGGCCGTCATAGCGGGATTGGGAAGACTAGTAAAGGCTACATACAGCAGCACCAGCACAGGTATTGTAACCCACAAGGCTATCTCGAACAGAGTTGATCTGAATGTAACCGTCACTGGTATCTGACGGCTGATTACGTTCACGTCGCGACCGTCGTCATTAACGGGGCCAGTAACCTCATCAAGTAAATTTGCCATAAATAAATGTTTTTTAATTAGTTATTTTTTTTAATTCATCATATATTCTGTTTTATTGGCTATATATCGCTTACTGGTATTATTGTTTTATTGGTTATAATTGCTTGTTAATAGAAATCTCCTAAGCAGGAAATACTTATTCATGCTCGGATATAATTGCAAAGATAAGAATTTTATCACTGTATGCACACAATTCTGTAGAAAAATATACTATTTATACTTTCTGCAAATCATCCCTTCTGCGTAAACAAACTAATTACGTTAAAAATATTATTGTGTAAAACGCCCTTCTTCCATCAAGCCTCATCTCAAGGTTTCTATAGAAGAAAAGTGCGGAAATCCGCAAAAATCTTTCGTAGAATTAATAAAATAGCTATCTTTGCAGAAGAAAAGTGCGGAAATCCGCAAAAATCTTTCGTAAGTTATGGTTATAGAAAGGAATAAATATCTACAAGAGCTGGTCGATTGTCGACATAACGGACTGGTGAAAATCATTACAGGAATGAGGCGTTGCGGCAAATCGTTTCTGCTGTTTAGGTTGTTCCGTAGGTTTCTTGAAGACAATGGAGTGGCCGACGACCATATCGTGGAAATGGCTTTCGACGATTACGCTTTCAAAGAATTTCGCAATCCCGACAAGTTCTATGCCTACGTTAAGGGCAAGATAACCGACAACCAGCCTTATTATATTCTGCTCGATGAGGTGCAGATGCTCAACGAGTTTGAGGATGTGCTTAACGGACTGTTACACATTCCCAATGCCGATGTGTATGTAACGGGCAGCAACGCCAAGTTTCTTTCAAAAGACATCATAACCGAATTTCGCGGTAGAGGCTATCAGATACATGTGGCGCCATTAAGCTTTGCAGAGTTTATGAGCGTTTATGGGGGCGACCGCGAAGATGGGTGGAACGAATATCTGCTTTATGGCGGTCTACCGCCTGTTGTGCTTCTTAAAACAGACGAAGAGAAAATGAAGCTCCTTAACAGTTTGTTGGCCGAGACCTATATAATAGATGTTGTAAACAGAAACAAGATAAAGAACGATGCTGAGCTAAACGACCTCTTCAAGATTCTTGCCTCGGGGATAGGCGGTCTAACCAATCCACAGCGTCTGGCAAACACCTTCCAGTCTGTAAAAAATGTATCCATTAGTCCGGCAACGTTAAAGAAATATATCGAATGTCTAGCAGATGCTTTCCTTCTAGAGCCATGCAACCGCTATGACGTAAAGGGCCGAAAATACATCGGCACACCGCTGAAATATTATTTTTCCGATCTAGGTATCCGCAATGCCCTGCTCGGTTTTCGTCAGCAAGAGAAGACGCATCTCATGGAGAACGCTATCTACAACGACCTTTGTGCCAGAGGATATAGTGTTGATGTGGGCAATGTTGAAGTGAACACCATTGACGAGCAAGGAACTAAGGTTAGGCGCATACTTGAGGTAGATTTTGTATGCAACCGCGGTTACAAGCGTTGCTACATACAGTCGGCTCTCAGTCTGCCCGATAGAGAAAAGATGCAACAAGAATCGGCCTCGCTGCTTCGCATCGACGACAGTTTTATGAAATACATAATAACTGGCGACCGCATAAAGAAATACCAAAACGATGACGGCATCATTATAATGAACGTGTTTGACTTTTTGTTAGACGAACAGTCGGTATAGACCATTTAGCAGAAGGAGCTAATTAATATTATGTATGCATAAATATTTGAAAGCAAAGGTAGGAGAGAACCATATTGCTACTTCTCTCCCACCCCGCTATCCTTATGCATTGAGCTCATTGATCTGACTTATCACCTCATCATTGGTGCGTTGCATCTTGAAGAAGATGCGGAAAGCTACAACAAGGCCCACAACGCCGCCAATCACGCCGCCAACCAAGCCGCCATAGCCAGCACCCCTCACAAAGTCGGGAGCATCGGCAGGTAGAGCCGTCCATGCCTCCACACCGCTCCACAACAGCCACACCACAAAGGCGGGCATAAACAATATCATCTGTATTGAGCGCTGGCGCTTCATGCGTGTGAGCTTAGAGATGGTAGTGAGCAGATTGTTTCTGCTATAGTCTTCATCGCCAAGCGCCGAGACGTTAATGCGGTAATCGGCAATGACATCAACCACCATGAGCGCCATGATGAACAGATAGTTGAACCATGAGAGATGGGCAAACTCTTTGAAGCCCAACCACATTATGGCTATTACAGGAATGAGGCAGAACTCCAAATAGATATATTTCTTAATCCACGACATGCTCTTCTTCATGGAACGTATGATAAGCTTCTCGTTCACAATCTTCTGTTGGTTGAGCTGAGCCTTAAAATCCTCCATCTGCGAGCGCAGAACCTCGAGTTCGTTATAATTCTGATTGTTTTCCATATTCGTTGTTAGTGTTTATTCGTTCGACATTTTTTTCAGTTGCACCCTTATTCGCGTCAGACGCACCGACACGTTCTTGGCGCTGATGCCCACAATCTCCCCGATCTCGTCATAGCTTATCTGCTCGAGCCACAACAAGATGATGGCTCTGTCTAGAGGTTGCAGACGCGCAATCCTGTCATGCAACATCCGCACCTGTGCCGTCGACTGCTCCTGGGTGTCAAAATAGTCGACATCCATAGACAGCTCAACCTTTTTGTTTCTACGTTTCTTGCGGTCGATAGTTATACATGTGTTGAGCGTCACACGGTATATCCATGTTTTAATGTCGCTCTTGCCTTGGAACGATTCGTAACCATTCCACAGCTTCACCAGCACCTCTTGAAAGAGGTCGGCCACCTCGTCGGCATCGTTAGAGAACATGTAACACACTGAATAAATCGTGCTACGGTTATCATTTACAAGCTGCGAGAATTGTTGTTCTGTATTATTCATTTGCTTGTTCTTTAAAGCTGTTTTCTATTTCTTAGACAATCAACCCTTTCGATTTACTACAGAAACGCGTCTATTTTTTCTTTCAACATGCATCGCTTTAGCTAAGTACATTTGTTATTGTAAATCAATTAGTTATGAAATAAAAGGATACTATAGTTATGGAGATTACCAAGAACAAAATTACTGAAATTTTCTGTATTATCAATGATTCTTGCCAAGAATATGATAAAGAAATCGCTGAACAATTAGGTATTTCCCTATAACAAATAGGGAAACACGCCATGGATCATTCAACAAAAACAACTACTTTTGCACATGTAAGAACAAGACCCCATAACAATTCATTATAAAAAATGTAACTTATGAAAAGAAATGAATGGATGGCACTTATCGTCACAACATTTTTGATGTTTGCGATATGTCTTTCGGCATCGGCAAAAGGCAAGAAAAACGTAGAGCGTGGCATGACCAAGCAAGAGGTCATCGCCATACTGGGCCAGCCCAAGCTGACAAGTTTCGACGCTTATGGCGACAGATGGGATTATTCAAAGACCAATGTTCTCACAGGCGAGAATAAGCAGATCACGGTTGGCTTCGACCTGAACGGAAGGGTTGTTGCCTACAACACGCGCGTTGTTGACAACAACACAAGCAACGGTGCCTTCAACAACAGAAACAACATTGCCACTGGCAACTGTCAGCCCCCCATCCCTCCATACGGAGCAGGGCCTGATGCGCCGTTCTTTTATGGCTATTGTCTCGACGATGCTTCCTTCGCAAAACTATATAATAAGGTAAAGAGCGCCACCTTCGACGACAACAAGTTCGACCTTCTTGAGATGGCAAGCCTCGGCTGCTGCTACTCGTGTGAGCAGACGGCACGCGTGATGCGACTGTTCTCCTTTGGCGACAAGCAGTTGAAGGTGCTCAGCATGATGGCTTCACGCATTGTAGACCCACAAAACGCCATCGTTATCTACAACGTGCTCACATTCGACAGCGAGAAGTCGAAGGCAGGAGAGATCATGCGCAACGCAAGACGCTACTAAGGCACGTGGCAAAGCCGAGCGAAGCGATTTATCTCCCAATAACCATTTTCGCTTGCGAAACTTTAATTAGAAAAATGCGGAAATATTCGGAAAATTTCCGCATTTTCTCAAAATAAGACATATTATTTTGTGAGAATATCTTTCTTCTCACAGGCATCAAGGAATAAAAAAGAAAAGGGCAAAAGAAGAAAGAAAGCGAAAGGAGAAAGAAAGCAAAAAGAAGAAAAATGCTAACTAAGAAGCTTTCTTTCTCAAATTATATTTGTATTTTTGCCACATTTAAAATAATGACTGACCTAAAAAATGAGGAAATATCTACTCCTGCTCCTTGTTTTGCTCACACTTGCATGCAACAAGAAAGGCGACGAGCCCACAGCCGAGAAAGCCTATGCCATGCTTGAACGCGTGGCAGAACAGAACGCTCTTGGCAACAAACCAGCAGCGCTGGCCCTTGCCGACAGCGCCCTTGCCCTGAACCCCGCCGACACCACACGCTGCTGGCTCATGAGCGAGAAGGCTGTGACGCTTGTCGACATGGGACGCATGGCCGATGCCGTGGGCGTGGCCCAGGGCGCTTATGCCCTTGCCCGTAAGCTTCACGATGTTGAGGCCATGCTCAACCTGCGCGGCACGATGGGCATAGCCTACAGGCGGCAGGGCATGACCGACTCGGCCCTTGTGCAATATAAAGAAGGTATCGACATGGCGCTCGCAGAGCAAAACACAGAATACGAGATCTATCTTAACAACTGCGTCACGGTGCTCTACTCAGAAAGCAACCGCTTTGACGAGGCCCTCCACTATGCCCATAAGACCGAGGAGGCAGCCGCAGCAGCCAATGACACCATTCAACGTCTCTCGGCACGGGCCAACATCGGCGGCATCTACATGCGGCAGAACAACTACAAGGCGGCGCTCCATGCCCTGCTACCTTGCTGGCCAGAGGTGAAGAAGGTGGGATATAACGTGCTCACGCTGAAGTTTTTGTCCGTCATTCTAAAGTCGTACAGTTCCCTGGCCGATTATCAAGCCGTTGACAAATACATGAGATATGCCGACCGTGTGATGGCAGGCATGGCAACCAACAGCAACGGCGTGTTGGGCATTCTGGAGGTCAAAGCCAATCTGCTTGGCGCACAACATCGCTACAACGAGCAGCTCACCCTGATAGACAGCATCATGGCCTCGGGCGCCCTGAACCAAGCCATGCCTCTTGAGAAGATGCTGCGCATGAAAGCCCTCTGTCTGGAGAAGATGAACCGCAAGGCAGAGGCGCTGACGCTTATGAACAGGGCTTTCAACCTGCTCGACTCGGTGAAGCAGAGCGACATAGAGAAGAGCATGACCGAGTTCTCGGTAAGATACAAGACGCTGGAGACAGAGAAAGCGTTGGCCGAGCAGAAGCAGCAAACGGCAGAGAAAGCCAACCAGGTGCTGTGGCTCGTGGTGGCCGTGGCGGTGCTCATGCTCTATAAGCGACGCATTGCCGCCCAGCGTGCCTTGCTGCACGAGAAGCAGAGCTACATTGAGGGTCTGGAGAACGAGCGCGAACGCATAGCCAAAGAGCTACACGACGGTGTATGCAACGACATTCTGGCCTCGAAACTGCTGCTTGCCACCGACAGCCGTCAGGCAGAGACCTATCTTAACGACGTGTGGCGCAACGTGCGACAACTCTCACACGAGCTCATGCCGCCCAGCTTCGAGAACGTAACCCTCGACACCGCCATGCGCTCTTACGTGGCAACCGTCGGCAACAACGCCAAGAACAACGTGAAGCTACATATCGACAGTTCCTTTGTCTGGCAGCTGTTGCCCCAACGGGTGGCTTACGAAACCTACCGCATCATACAGGAGGCAACGGGCAACGCCATCAAGCACGGCAGCGGCAACATAGACATCTCGCTCACCGTCAAAGACGACAACCTGCATGTGAGCATCGTGAACGCCACAAACACGCCCGCCGACAGCCAGAAGCAGCCTCACGGCAGCGGCATAGGCCAGCAGACCCTGCAGAAGCGTGCCGACCACATTGGTGCCAAGCTCAGCGTAAAGGCAGAGGGCACACAGCACACGCTCACCCTTAAGCTCCACACCGAAAAATCAACCGTAAAGCAAGCACAATAATGACAATTCTTATCGTCGACGACCACCCCATCGTGAGGAAAGGCATACACGCCTTGCTGGCTTCAGCATTTGCCGACGCCGAGGTCATAGACGCGTCCTGCCTGAAGGAGGCCAAAGAGGCATGCTCCACCCGCGATGTGAACATCATGATAACCGACCTCGACCTCAACGGCGAGAGCGGTCTGACGCTGATAAAGCGCGTGCGCGACATCCTGCCCAGCCTTCAAATCGTCATCTACACCATGCACGAGGAGCCGTGGTCGGTGTGCCAGATGGCCGACATCGACACCGAGGGGGTGGTGATGAAGAGCGACAACGCCTACGAGCTGGTCAAGGCGGTGAAGCACCTCAACGAGGGCAAAGGCCACTACAGCGCCACGTTCGTGCGTCTGCTCAACGGGCTGAAGCTACAGCCCAGCCGCTTGTCAGAACGCGAGCAACAGGTCATAGACCTCACGGCAAAGGGCCTCTCTACCTCCGACATGGCAGCGCAGCTCGGCATCAGCGCCAACACCGTCGAGTTTCACCGCCGACGCATCATGCAGAAACTCAACGTTGCCAATGCTGCCGAGATGATAAGACGTGCCACAGAGCTTGGGTGGAAAACAAACATCTGACCAACAAAAAAATCAGTTTCCGCTACGGAAAACCATAGTTCACCCCCTACGAAAAACCATAGTTTTTGCATTTTGAGCGGGGTTTACCCAGAAGAATAGAATGTATCTTTTATTTATTTTCGCTACCTTTGTAGAAGACAGTTTATTAATTTTCAAATTTTCTTCTACATGGGTACCGATATAACTGAAAACATCACCACACGCGAAAAAGAGATCTTAAATCTTCTTTCTAAAGGAATGAAGAGCAAAGAAATTGCGGCGGAGTTGTTTATATCTGCCCACACCGTAGAATATCACCGCCGACAACTGCTTAAGAAGACCAACTCTCGAAACATCGCACAGCTCATAGGAAACGCCTTCCGCATGGGCATCTTGTGAGCCGTCGGCTAAAAACATAAAGGAAACGGTTTTTTAAACCATAGGCTTATGAAACATTTTAACCTCTACATGATGGGCTTAGCCCTCATGTCAAGTGTTTGTGCCACGGCGCAAACATACCAAAACCTGCCCCACCCCGTTCCGGGCGTAAAGGCGCAGCAGCTCTTCAAGAAGGCTAACAGCAGCCGCCCCGCGGCACAGCGCCCCTACACTCAAACCACCCATGCCCCGCACATCAAGGGTGTGCGCATAGTGCCACTGGCACAGATAGCCAAGGCACAACGCGCCGAAAAGGCCGACGAGATGGTGAAGAAAACATTGCCCACAAGCTGGACAAAAACCGAAAACAACGGCACACCAGAGACGGGCAAGATAACCTACGACAAGTATGGCCGCTTCAGCGAGGTCGACTACGGCACGTACAAAGACCTCTACACCTACGACACCAACGAAACAGGCTCAAAATGGAGCAAAAAACTGGTGCGCCGTCAAAGGGGCAAAAATACTGTTGACCACTACAAAGAAGAGCGCACCTTCGACCAGTATAATCGTGTGTCAACCATAAAGATTTATGAGAACCCCTATGGATTGGGCCTAATGCTGGTAGAAGAGCGCGAGTACGACTACAGTCAAAACGCTGAGGGTATCGAGGTGAAAGATGTCGACTATGATATTTATAACGACGTTCACCAGCCCCAACAAGTAGAACTGCTTAAATGGTTTGCCCCCACCAAGAGCTATATCAGCATCACCTATGATGCCCGATACGAGAAGGTAGACTTTGAGGTGAATGGCACCAACTACGCCCTCAAAAGATATTTTAAAGACTACAATAACGAGTGGGTGTTAGGCAACACTGAAGAGCGCTACTTCACTGCCGATGGCCGCGATTTGGGCTATCTCAACTGCTCTTACTCTGATGGTGAAATAAGCGTTTGCGATGGCCAAAAGACAGAGCTGTTGCTCAATACGCCCGAGGCTGGCTACACGACAGAGATTCGCTCACAGATGAGCTCTTACTCCGAGCCCGCAAACACATGGGCGTATAATGAGAAATATGTGTATAGCAACAACAAAGACCTGCCCAAGACACAGGCCAATGGCGACCGCTCAGAAAAATACTACAGGTATGAAACCTCAAAGGCCGACTGGGATCTGAAGAATGTTGAAACTGGAGCCTGGACCCCTGATGGCTTTTTGAAAGAAACTTACGAAAGCTATGATGGCGGCGTGTTAGATTATACCGAGACGAGTTTCTTCAAATATTCGGCCACGGGCGAAGAAGAGGGCTACGTGCTACCGTTTAAGAACGGCGGCTATGTTCTGGAGACCGACATGAAGGGCGTAGACGGCAGCTATTACACCTTCTACGACAAGAACCACAACGTTACGCGCCAGCTCAGAGCCATCTACAAAGACGGCAAAGACTCGGGTGACTACTCATACGAAAGCACCGTGCCCGAAGAACATATATACGAAGAGCTGAAGAACGGCAAGTGGGTGACCGTAACCACCGACCTGATGATAGGCGATGGCGACAACCACCTGGAGGTGAAGTTTAACGCCAAGGGCCAGATGACACAGTGGGACGAATATGAGGAGGGCCTTCACACCGAGCATGTGGTTTATACCTATCTCGACAACGGATACATTGAAGAGTCGTATAACACCATTACCAACAAGGTAGACGAATACACCCAAGTAACCATCGACGCCGCCAATGTTGTTACCTACATCAACTACGAGTATAGCAGCAGCGGCAAGGTAAGATGGGGCGAGAAATATGTTACCTACCCCACAGGCAAGCAGCTTCAGTATCGTTGGAGTTCTTCCATCGGGGATTTCGAACTTCAAAGCACCACGGCAAAGACACTGACCACAACAGCTGCCGATGGCACACGAACCAGCATCTATCGCGAGATCGACGACAATGGCAACGTAGTGGAAACGCGCAAAGAGAGCTCTTATTACAAAGACGGTGCAAACCGCCGCGAGACTTATAATAAGGTAGACGGCCAGTGGGTAGGCGAAGAAAAGAGCGAGCAAGAGCCTGTAACAGCGCCCCAGTTTGAGGTGCTTGACCTGCAAGACCCCACGGCTTGCAACGACGAGTATTTCTATCCCTATGACAGCGATGAGGAGGAGGATGTCTTCCCCTCTTCTTCAACCAACCATACCAGTTGGGGATGGAAAGACGGTCAGTGGGCAATAAGAAACCAGGAAACCACCGTTTACAGTCAGCCCGACGAAAACACACTCGTTCAGACCTTCACTGAGATTAGTGATCAGACGATAGACGATCCTAACCTTCCTTACGAAAAGCGCACCAACTATGACTCGCGTAAACGCGACAGCCGTAAAAACCTTGTCGAGCATAAGTATGGTTCAACCACCTTGAAGATCTATGATGATGGTACAACCACTCAAAATAGGCAGTCTGAGATAATCGACTCTTATACTTACAACGACGAGGGTCTGCTCACATCACATAAACACGAAGAGTATAGCGGCCAGGCATCTGACGCCTCTGCATCGGCAACACGCGCTGCCAGCACGCTACAGCTTACAAGCTCTATTATAACCAACTATTATTACACCGAGCTCAACATAGTGAACGGCATCACCTCTACCTCCGCCAACGCCACCAAGCCCGCCTTCGCCGTGAGCGGTCGCACCGTGAGCGCAGTAGGCAAGAGCGCTGCCATCAGCCTCTACACCCTCGACGGTCAGCTCGTGGCTACATCGGCCACAGGTCAGGTTGAAGCTCCCGCCAACGGTATCTTCATAGCAGTGAGCGGAACAGCAAAGTGTAAGATTGTTGTGAAATAAAACCAGCAGAACAAATGACGTCTCTTGACAAAGAAGAGACCACCATAACCCGTTAAATGAGGGAATAAAAAGCGCCAAAGGCGAACATCACCAAGGTAAAACCCCATGTGATGTTCGCCTTTTTTGTGCTCCATTTGTTCAGCACGTTGAACACTTTTCTTCAAAATCTGTTCAGCGTGTTGAACATTTTTTGCCATTATTTGTTTTGCGCTCTGAACAAATAAGTGTATCTTTGCAAAAAATGAAGTAAATATGGAAAATCTGTTTAACCAATGCAGACGTCTTTTAAGGGTCACCTCTTTAGACTATGTAAGACCAATCATTAAACAAGTGCATTGGAATCAAAGACTGATTTCGATCAGAGGAGCCCGTGGCGTAGGAAAAACCACCTTACTCTTGCAATATATAAAGCAAACGTATGGAGACAATCCGACAGAAGCCATCTATGTGAGCTTGGACAACCTCTATTTCAGCCGTCACACATTTATCGACTTTGTAGAAGATTTTTACAAGATGGGGGGCAAGTGTATCTTTGCCGATGAGGTTCATAAATATCATGGATGGAGCCAAGAACTGAAGAATGCCTACGATGCCTTTCCCGACATGCGTTTTGTCATCACTGGCTCTTCTGTTCTCAACATATTAAATTCAGACGCCGACCTCTCGCGCCGTTGCATCAACTATAACATGCAGGGCCTTTCGTTTCGTGAATATCTGGCTCTCTGTGAAGGCTTGAAGTTTGACCAAACAGATTTGCAGTCTCTTTTAGAAGGACCAGACAAGCTATGTATGGCTGTCAACGAGAAATGTCGCCCGTTGGTTCATTTCGACAGGTACCTCAAAACAGGTTATTACCCGTTTGTTCTGGAAGGGGAAGAAGACTATTATGAACGCATATCGAATGTTGCAAATCTTATATTAGAAATTGAGCTGCCACAATTGTGCGGTGTTGATGTGTCCAATATCCGAAAGCTGAAGAGCCTTTTGGCAGTGTTGGCCTCTGAATATCCTATGCAGATAGACATGACGAAGCTGTCAGCCATGGCAGGAATGTCACGCACCACCCTGCTTGCATACCTACAGTATCTGCAGCGAGCCAAACTCATCAATTTGTTATATTCAGGCGATGCATCATTAAAGAAGATGCAACGTCCAGACAAAATATATATGGAGAATAGCAACCTTTTGCACGCCTTGTCGCTGAACGGTGTCAATGAAGGAACGCAGCGGGAGGTGTTCTTCGTAAACCAACTGGTTTATCAGCATCGTATAGAATATGCCTCTTCACAGGCCGATTTTATGGTCGACGGCAAATACACCTTTGAGGTAGGAGGCAAGTCGAAGGACGGCAAGCAGATTGCAAATATGAGCAATTCTTACATTGCCGCAGATGGCATAGAGTTTCCTTATGGAAACAAGATTCCTCTGTGGTGCTTTGGATTTTTGTATTAGATTAAAGACAACGATATTTCTATAAAAGCAGTAACACCTACACCTCAACGGAGGCCACCGTCCTACTATAGTTTCTTTTTTTGTAATAACTACGCCAAGTGTAAAGAGAAGTCAGGGTATCTAAAAAGTAGGACGAGGGCCTCCGTGCCCCGTCCTCCCTGAGGGAACATATTTCACTTACTGTTGGATGGATGCTGGAGGACGGGGCGCGG
>ENA-ORMX01000692-ORMX01000692.1-human-gut-metagenome-genome-assembly--contig:-NODE-692-length-24853-cov-10.133599_pt1 | contig 24853 bp, 22 predicted proteins | sample MGYA00242108_ERZ509007 | MGnify/ENA primary metagenome ERZ509007 (study PRJEB26280, sample SAMEA2338745) | human gut metagenome | biome: human gut; feature: human-associated habitat; material: faeces...
ATTGGCTATATCCTAGCCTTTTCAGGCCCGATGATTTCTAAACGGGACAGCAGTGACCCATCATCCAATTTCACATCCGAATGTTGTTCCTTCACATCAGAACAATATGGTACAAATAAGATGTTTATTCTCTCCGACAATCGCCTGTAAAAGTCTATTTCTCCGGGAGTCTGCGCCATCAGTGTCAAGTTGTCATTGTTCATCAAAAATCGCAATACCATCTGTACATACTTGTTTTTACCCAAACTATGAAGGTAGAAATTGTGGAGATAGAGATGATGTTTATTGCCTAACATCTTACCGAAGAGGCGTGCAAAAAGCATGCACGAAACACCCCCTCCATTCGAGTATATCTTTACATTTCTAAACTTCCAGAAATTCAAAGTCATCTTAATAAATCCATAGACTATCCCCCTCACAACATCACTTTTGGATTGGAATTTGGCTTTTGGTTTCCTTTCTAGAAAAAAGCCTTCTGCCGCCACACCCTTCTCGATGGCGTGGTCGGCATAGGCATGCCCGTAAGTTTGATAGCTACAAACCTGAACTATCTTCGTTTTATCTATACCTATATGATTTCCTTTTGCTTTCATATTATTTCAGATACGATCTCACTATTTACTTTCCTCTCATCTTAAAGTATCTATCATATCCTTCAAGCAAAGCCTTGCTGGTATGCTCCCAGCTCAATTCGTTGATGACACGATTTCTACCATATTCACCCATTTGCTTACGCTTCTCAGGATTATCAAGCAATTCTAGAATCTTCTTTGCCATATCTTCAGCATCATTTCTCTTAGCATAAAGTGATGCCTCCTGTGCAGAATATCTACCCTCTGTCAAATCAAACTGAACTAAAGGTTTGCCCAATGCCATATACTCCAACACCTTATTCATGGTACTCTTGTCATTCATTGCATTATATTCATCAGAGTTAACACAAACATCAGCAGTATTCAAATAGTCAAGCAAAGTCTGATCAGGTACACGACCGGTAAATTCTACGATGTCGTCCAAGCCCATGTCATGACTCAGTTTTTTCATGTGCTCTACATCAGGGCCACCACCAACGATACCCCAGAACACATCATTTCTTCCAGGTAACTCCTTGATATATTTAGCTGCCTTCAAAAGATATTCAATACCTTCCTGCTGACCGATTACACCAAGATAACCAACCATGAACTTCTTGCCACGCTTGATTTCATTCTTTGGTTTCTGAATCTTCAGACGCTCCAACTTTGGACCACTTCTCAATACAAAGACATCCTCAGGTTTCATTCCACCACGCTCTATGGCAATCTTCTTATAACTTTTATTAGTTACAAATGCAAACTTACAGTGCTTATAGGTCTGACGTTCTAACCACAACTGACTCTTATAGAACATTCCCGAAGTCTTACCGAACTTAGCCTCATACAACTCAGGACAGATATCATGATGGTCAAAGATATAATCAACACCCTTATTCTTAAAGAGTTTAGCTACCATCCAAATATCGTCAGGTGGATTACAACCGTGAATACAGTCGAAGCCTACTTCCTTATAACATTTCTTTGCCAAACGATACTCATGCCACAAAGCTGCGCCATACTCACGAGCATATCCTAAAGCACCATTCCCATCCTTTGGCAATTTATGGCGATAAACATGTACACCCTGCAGGAATTCATACTCCTTGTCATAGCCCTTACCTGTAGGACTAATTACAGAAACCGTATAACCGTTTGCTGCCAATGTTGTTGCCTCCTGCCAGACACGAGTGTCAAATGGCACAGGCAAGTTCTCTACGATAATTAATACTTTTCTATCCATATTGTAGTTTTTAATTTATTATCATTTAAAGGATAGCACAATTTGTGCGTTTCGTTCTCCTTTCCATACTCTTCAGAATACCAACATTTCTCTATTGTTGGCTCTATATTTGTCTCTATACAAACAGTAATGGCTCCTCGTTGGATGACTGCTTTTCCATTTTCAACTTTCACTTGACAAGCAGGATGCAACACCAAAGTAGCATAACTATCACTTGTTGTCGCCATATCATCCTCAATAACCAATTTGTCTGCCTTATTAAAGCAGAAAGAGCGACTATGCTTATTACCATTCTGCCAAACGCATTCGGCAAGAAGGGAATCCTGATTTTCCGTCAAATCAGACTTCAAAAGTTTAGTATCAGCCTTCTTTCCCCAAAGGAAAGCTCCCATCATCTGACTTTGTTCCTGGTTCATAGCCCAAACCGTATTATGATTACATGAACGACGATACTCATCTCTTTTCTGTATATTGCAATGATAGATATATGTTCCAGGATCTCCTAAGATGCAATTGCCATCTACATAGAGTTGAAAACTCAATGCGTCTGCATGCCCATGAGCAGCAATACTACCAAAACCTAAAGGTGCATGATCAATACCAATTACCACTTTACCATTCTTACTTCTCAGGAAAGTATAACCACCTTCCTCAAAAGTCCTACTTTGTGAAGGCTTCCATAAAGGCAATTGCTTTAAGGTTTCGATTTCTGTCTCAGAATAGAGCCAAGATATTGTCTCGGACAAATGTTCAAAGCTTTCATATTTTTTCCCCAATAGCAAAGAACAAAGTTGAAGAAGATAACGGTAATGGCAGATTTCTCCACCTTCCAAATCTAATATCTTACCCTCATCGTTATCACCAAATTCGCAAGCCTTAGTCTCATTCACCATAGAACAAGCTACAAACTCACATTGTTTTTCCATCAACCTCTTCCAAGACTCAGGAATCTTCATACCATAACATTTCATCAGGTGCATCACCAAAGCGTATGCCTCCATCCCGAAGGTTTGATAATGCAAAGCCATCTCCATATTCACACCATCCTTATAATTCTGCTTCATCAATTCTTCATCGAGGATGCGGATGGCTAACTGCGTCCATACCTCATTGCCAAATGCAAAACCGGCATAGGCGATGGCTGTAGCTTCAACCAGCAAATGATTATTGGCCGAAGAGTATCTGGAATAATGCTGTGCGATATAAGAAGCCATATTCTTGATGCCATTCTCCATATCCATGAGCAAGGCACCATTAGCCGTATATCCTTTCTTGCGAAGAAAAGCCAAAGCTACAGTCCATTGGATACAACGTATGGCAACCTCCATCACACTAGTCCAAGAAATACCATGGAGAAAAGAATTTTTTTTGTTCCAATCCAAGAACAACCCTTCTAGCTCTTTTGCATATTTTTCCTCTCCTGTAGCATAATAAGCCTTAGCTAACAAAGCAAACTGGAAGTGTCTATTCAATTCCCAATTCGTTCTTGCATCACCTATTTCGTCTTTCTGTTTATAGCTTAAGGAATAGCTGAAATCCGTCCCCCATTCTTTATCTGTCTGGAATCCTGCACTCCATCTTTCCTTATATATATGATAATCATACCCACCAAGGATATGTATGATTGTATTCAGATGGAAAGCAATATTCCTGAAATTCAGACCAACATGATCGGAATCAAATTTCAGAGATTGTAGCCGACTATCGAAAAGGTAAGTCGTTACGGCTACATCACGCTTACCAAAAAGCTTCTTTTCCTGCCTTTGCAGATGTTTTTGTTGAAGTCTCCAACCGACTTCCGGCAAATTCATTGCCCGAAGTCGATTGAAGTACCATTGTAATTTACTCATCAATGATTATTAATCATTAATTACTAATTCATTTTCACTAATTAGAACTCTGTCTGTTTGAAGTTCATCTTGTGCTCTTCATTCTGAGCTTCATGATTCTGGTTGATGTCTCCCCAGGAAATACCCTCATACTTGCCATTATAGTCAACCTCTTTCCACTGGCGAACCAAGTCAATGACAATCTTGTTAGGATAATTCTTCAAAACATCCACGAATTCCTTTTCCTTATTAGTTACCACAAGCACGTCGCTGTTCTTGCATACATCATCCAAGTCGGCAGTAACGAAATGCTGCAAGTGTGGAATCTTAGCCATGATAAAGTCCTTGTTGGTACCCGTCAACTCAGAAATCTTCACGTTACGGTCGTAAATTTTGATTGCAAAGCCCTTACCCAACAAACTTTCAACAACATCAACGATAGGAGAACAACGCAAGTCATCGGTACCAGCCTTGAAACTCAAGCCCAAGATACCAACCTTACGCTGACCTTGATTCATGATAAGTTGAACTGCACGTTTCTTCTGATTTTCATTACTTTGGAAGATACTCTCAATAACAGGAACATCCACATAGTTGTCATGTGCCAAGGTCTTCAAAGCCTTCATATCCTTAGGCAAGCAAGAGCCACCATAAGCGAAACCTGGCTTGAAATAGTAAGGAGAAATATTCAACTGCTTATCCTTGCAGAAGATTTCCATAACTTTATGAGAATCAACACCTACAGACTTACAGATGTTACCAACCTCATTACCGAAGACAATCTTCAACGCATGATAAGTATTGTTGACATACTTCATCATTTCAGCCACCTTGATATCTGTGCAAATAAACTCTGCATTGATATGCTCATACATCTCACGGAATACCTTTTCTGCATACTCAGAATCAGTACCAATCAATGTCAATGGTGGATTGAAGTAATCCTCAACAGATGTACCTTCACGAAGGAACTCTGGGTTGCTGACAACATTGAAATCTACGCCACGCTTCAAGCCACTTTCCTGCTCAATAATCTCACCTACCTTCTTGTTGGTACCTGGAAGAACAGTTGAACGGATTGCAACGAGATGCATGTTTGCAGGCTTCTTATCACCAGCAAATTTCTCTTTCAATGCACGACCGATACGTCCTGCCACAGTGTAGATATAATTAAGGTTCAAATGACCTTCAGGACTGGAAGGAGTACCTACAACGATGAAAGATACTTCGGTTTCCATAATTGCCTCTGCAGCAACTGTAGTTGCAGACATCAGCCCCTTTTTGTGAGCTTCCTCACAAAGTTCAGCGATGCCTTCCTCAATGATAGTAGGCTTGCCCTCATTCATCAGGCGCACCTTATTTTCATTTACATCAACACCGATCACTTTGTGACCCAACTTTGCCAAACATGCCGCACCTACGCAACCTACGTAGCCGAGGCCAAAAATACTAATGTTCATAATATTACTTCTGTTGTAAATTATTTACTATGAGTTTAAATTTTCCTCTTTTACTAAAAATCATTTCATCCATAGAGCAAACCTTTGTTGTTATGTCCATGTTTCCATGTCCACATCGCTTTAAAGTTTCCTCTACAACAAATTCTACATCTTTATTTGTAAAATTCTCATCTGGAGCGATTCTTATTTCTAGCTTACCTTTCTCATTTTGAATCCATTGGCAAGCCTTAATATGTTCACCTTCTTCTATGAAATCAACTCGTGTAACCATAGAACCATCCTTGCAAAATAGGACATCATCTGTTCTACCAACAATTCTTTGAATTACCCCCCCCATAATGCCATTTGCATTTGACATTTCATTGATGACAAGCATTAATTTGTTTCTCTTGGTATATACCAAATCTTCCTCTTTAACATAATGAATCGTTACATTTATATTATCAATACCAATCTTTTCATTGATATTGTGCAATATCTGCTTTTCCACATCATCGGTATACGAATCATCTGAAACAATATTCAGCTCCACTTTACCAGGTACTTTTTGCACAAACTGCGAATATCTCACGCCATTTGCTTCCTTAAAGATAAAGGTTAATGCTGCATTACTATACTTTGTACCATCTTTACCGATGATAAAAGTCATTGCTCTACCATCCACTCTTTCAATACCACGGGAATAATCAATAAAGCCTTCAGGGGTTTTCTTTACTCCTTCTTTCAAGACAATTCTATCATCAGTTTTATATCTAATTAAAGGGAATACATCGTTGATAAGAGATGTGGAAATAATATGGTCATCATAATACTCTTCTATTCCATATCCAGGATCTTCAAAATAACCATTATGATCAAACGACTCTTCCAATCGTATAGTTCGCTCAGTAGTACCATAATGGTCATATACTTGTGTATGAAATATCTTTTCTATCAATTTTCGTTGATAATCAAACAAAGTTTCGGATGAAGTAAACGCTACCGGAATATGACATTCCAACCCTTTATCTTTCAATACAAGCGCCAAACTGTAGAGCGAACTTGGATAACCTTCAATAGCTTTAGGATGATGCGTTTCTATAAGACGATGATATGTTTCTGCAGTCTTAGAATTAATATTGTAACTTGAAAGAAAAAGAGTATTGCTAACATGAATTTTCAAATAAATTTCATCTCGTGTTAAATTTCCACGTAGCGACACCATCGGTTCACCATAATTATATCCACATCGCTTGCGATAACATACAAAATAAGCTTGCTCCTTCCAAACGGATTTCCAATCTTGATAAACTGTTAAAGGAGTACCTGTTGTTCCGCTGGTGTGATTCTTGATAAGCCCCTTTTCTTTACATGTCAACAATTCCTTACCATGTTTTTTGAGCATATCTTTTGTAAGGATCGGAAGTTTCACAATATCCTCTATATGTTTAATATCATCGATAGAAGTCACTCCCACACTTTTACATAAATTCCGATAATATGCAGAACTAGTAAAAGCCTTATTAAAGATTTCCAAGAAGCGTTTCTCATTTCGCATCTTTAACTCCATAGGAGTCATTTCATATAAAGCATCAATCTCCTCAACATATTTATTTATAAAGAAAGAAGAACGAAGCAAATACTTTAGAGATTCCTTGATGTATTTTTTATTAAATATCAGCATATCTTATTCATTTAATAAAGATCTATATAAATCATTCAACTGACGTTCTACAAAACCAGGCATATGCTCTTGAACCTTAGAATAAGATGCCTTTCCCATATCCAATCTGAGTTTCTCATTATTCATCAATTCAAGAATTGCTCGGTACATAGCGTCTTTATCACCAGGGGACATTATAAATCCATTCTCTCCATTTTTTAAAATCTCTGGTATTCCACCGACATTTGTAGAAATAATAGGCAACGAGTAGCTCATTGCTTCAAGGATAGAAATTGGTAGCCCTTCATTATAAGACGGCAAGATATAAGCATCAGCCATGTTTAGCAAACGCTCTTTTTTCTCTCCATTCACCCATCCTTGGAACACGGCAATATTCTCTAACCCATTATGCTTAATAATTTCATTAACTTGCACTACATCTCCATCACCACCAAACACAAACCTAATTTTTCTTTCAAATTCAGATCTATGCTTTATCAAAACATCCAATAAGTCGTAAATACCCTTTCGTTCACCTAAACGCCCCAAGAATAGCAATACGAAATCATCATGCTTAACTTTTTTAACTCGTGGGGGAGATATTACATTTTTGACAACGATAACATTCTTATGATGAGTTGTCTTTTCAAACCATTCCTTCCAACTATTACTAAGTGCAATAATGCAATCGCATTTAGTAATAGTTTTCAGAACAGCTTTTTTGTGTCGTGTTGCAAATCTTTGAAATTCTGCTCCATGACAATGGAAAACAACTTTTTTTCCAAACATTTTAGCAAGATTGATAAAAATCCGCTTTCTCCAAAAACTAGCATCACTTGCCCCATGCACATGCACGATTTTTATTTCTCTATGAAATAACATCCATTTCCAGAACTGTACATATGCCTTAAAGAAAGTCAGCAATTTACGAGCACACCCATAATCTACAACCGTCGCTACATGGTTAAACGGTTCATAGAAAGAACTATATACACTTTCTACAGCAGCCACGCCACCATGTACAACATTAAAGTCGATACCAATAGTCAATACATTTTTTGTATTCATTTTAATCAATATATTTTTCCCACAACATTGTTGTGAGATTCAACTTTTTTATAACTTTTGCAGGATTTCCTACAACCATACAATTTGAAGGAATATCTTTTGTCACTACACTTCCTGCGCCAATTATAACATTATCTCCGATTTTAACATTTTCTACAATATTCACATTCGGACCAATCACAACATTATTACCAATTATTGCCGCATTAGAATGCCAACTACCAATTGTGCTCATCTGATATATATCACAATGCTCTCCTATTACAGCAGAAGCATTGATGACAATTGACACCCCATGTCCTATATAAAATCCTCTGCCCAAAGTCATGCTTCTCGATATTTGAACTCCATATAATGTTGAAAGTACATGATGAACTAACCAACAAAAAGGAAGAAATATCCCATTAACAGAGGCAAGCCTTAACCAAAAGATATATACAAAACCTCGCTGATGCAAAAGAACATCGAGTACCCCCCCCACACTATTTGAATATCGCAAATAATCTGCCTTTATATATGAAAAAGCCTTTTTATATGTCATGACGCAATATATAATGTTTGAAAAAGCCAGCAATTCTTACATAAATTGATAAATAAGTTTTGTTGCTAATATATAGCATTAACCTTTCTGGTAAAGATAAACATTTCCAACAATTACGATTGGTTTCCCTAACACGTTTGCGTATTACGCTATAAAAATATTGTTTTGCTTCATTTCCCTTCGCCTTGGAAATATTTTTCAAGTCATCAACAACACTTTTTACCTTTAATATCTCAAGAGAATGTCTTAACTCTGAATCAGTGAAATATAACAATAAACTTTTTATAGACAACCATGTTTGTTCATCCTTAGCTGGAGAGAATTTTGAGGTATATGAACTATTATTAGTACGATCATAATAATATAAAACCATATCTATATTAGCAATAATCTTAGAATTATACACTAGTTTTGGTACAACTTGTGCATCTTCTCCCATATTACAACCCTCAATAACACTGATATTATTGTCAGTATATAACGATTTGCGTATCAATCTTCCCCATATATTCCAGCCTACCTTTCTTTGAAGCATCAATTTTACCAATTCTAACGGCTCTTTACAATATGGTGTTTTGTAGAATTCTGTGTATGAAGGCCATATAACTTTAGAATTAAATGAAACAAAATCTGCATTTGTTTGAGCTTGCATTTTCACGGCAACTTCTACTGCTTTTGAATCTAACCAATCATCACTATCTACATGCACGAGAAATTCTCCAGTTGCCATTTCTACTGCAGTATTTCTTGATGCTGCTAAGCCGCGATTCTTTTTATGATGTATTATTTTAACTTGCTGTTCCCTTTTAGGGTATAGTTTTATCGTTTCATTTAGTATAGCAATACTACCATCACAAGTACTATCATTTACAAAAACAAATTCTAGATTGGAATAAGTTTGTTCAAATAAACTTATAGCGCAACGTTTAATATACTTCTCTACTCCATAAACAGGAATTAATATAGAAACCTTATAAGGCTCATTCTTTAAAATTTTCTCCATACATAAGGATTTACTTCACATGAATTATTAACTATAAAACTATTTGTAAAATATCCAAAACAAAACAAGATGGTTACAATCAGCAATAATATCTTATTTTTGCCTTGTAAATTCTGTAATACGTGTGGAATTGCAACCACATAATAAAACAAAAAAGGATATGCAACACGACCAGATTGATGTCCCATCATCTGGAAAATATTGAACAAAACAACAAATACAACTAATACAAGAAGTTCAAAATTACTTGTACGACTATTTGAATAATACAATAATAATAACGTATAAATAGTAAAAAACAGAGAAGTAGTATTACCCACATCTTCCTCTGAATTATTTATATAATAATCAAACTCTGTCATTCCCAAAATATTAGTAATTCCTAAAAGAGCACCTTGCAAAAAAGACTTGCCTATGAAAAACATAACAAAAGATGCTATTAGTAATATGTAACATTTCCTTTTTGGAAAAGTTTGGATCTTTTTTGCATAATCAAATAAAGGTATAAGTAATAAAATTATAACAGAACTCTTATGGAACAGCAATGCAAAAGTGATTGTTATTAAAGCAAATATTATTCTTTTACCAGTATAAAGTAAATTAACATATGCTAGAATTATAGAAATCGCAAGGACCTGCCGCATAATATTATATGCATTAAAATATATACCTAATAAATATACTAGCAATAGTCCATAGGCAAAAGGAATATTATTCTTCCTTATAAATAGCACAATACCAATGATAGTCGGCGGAATTGCCAAAGCCGAAAAAGTCAAGTAATCATTGCTGAATTGTTTAAAAAAAACGATACAAGCAATATAACCAATTTCAAATCTATGTTGAATAACTTGACTAGCATAACGTAAATTCCTAATAACATAAAAATCAGCTTCATAACCACCATGATCTGTACCAACATACAATCCTCTCATCATTCCTAAGATAATCATGTATCCTACAACAATAAACAATAACGTCTTACTTTTAGGATTAAAAAGAAAAACTATTAAAAGTAAAAAAAGGACAATATATTCAATAGAAAAACTCATAACAATCAATTATGCTACTTGTGTAGTAAATTATTAAATCTACTCACAAAATTATACATCTTATTAAGAATATTCTTACAAGGTAAATGAAAATAAGCACATAATTTATGCTCCATCATCACATATTTAGGTACCCATGACGCATCATAGTGATGGATAGAATATGTATGCCTGCCTATATTTAGTATTCCAGTTCTCCAATCCTTTGGGCAAAAATACTCTTTGGGATATACATAGATACCATCAACGAATTGTATTTCATTAATATTTTTCAAACCTTTAGTACATAACAAATTGGTCATTATTGTAACTACTGTTTCTTTACTAAATGAACCATTAGGCATAATATAATGCATATTATTATATCGGTTTAAAATTTCCCCATACAGGCCTAGGCCTGGGTTTACCCCCAGGCCTAGGCCTGGGGCGACGCCTAACTGCGCAGGCGTCGCACCAGCCTTAGCCTCATTCTCACACCCCATAAACGGACCTTTAGCAATGATGTCATCCATATTCTTGATGACCTCTACATCTGTATCAAAATAAATGCCACCATATTTATAAAGTATCCAGAAACGGGCATAATCACTCACAAAGGCATACTTCTTCGCTTTGTATGCCTCAGCTGTATAAGGAATGATATTCACATCAAAATTACTCTCATTCCACTCCTTAACCTCATAGTCCGGAAGATACTTTCTCCATGAAGCTATGCACTTCTTTGCACTCGCTGGCAGTGGATTGCCACCAAACCAGCAATAATGAATTACTTTTGGTATCATTTTATCCTACTAAAATTTCGTTAATTAGTTTATTAAAAAACACTATTTCTTTTGTTTGTAATAAATCAAAACTAGACCAATCAATGTTATTTTTGACAGCCATGAGATTGTCTGAATAAAGACGAGAAAGTAATTTATACTTGTTCAATAAAGTATAAATTCGATCATTCATCCTTGAGCATTCTCCTATTAAAGGCAATACCAGGAATTGTTTTTTATATTGCAAACAAAAGACCGTTCCATGAAAAGAATTTGTAATCACATACTCAGCATTGTTGATCAATGACAACCATTCTCCAATCGTTGGTTTAGCTTTGTCATACTCATCAATTCTACCTTGACTAGCAACATATACGACTTGTAACCCATTATGCTCTGCAAAAGCAAAGATTTCAGATACTTCTATACCAATAGGATTACCCAAAAGATAGAGTAATAGATACTTCTCTTTAGGCATTATTGTCGTATTATTTTTCTCCAATAGTTGATATTCATTAACTTTTAAAAGCAATGTCGGGTCAGGCATTAATCTTGCCTGCGAGAAGCCTAGACGATGCAATTCTTCAACACCTTCTTGCTCTCTAGCAGTTAAGAAACAAAATCTTTTCAGATATTGTTTAACTCTTTTCTTTTCATACCAATGAATATGCACACCACCAAATGATGGAGCGCAAGCTAAGTATTTAGCATCACCATTGTTGAACTGTAAGAAAAATAACGGTGAAAGACCACTCCATATTTGATCACTCCCGCAAACGTACGCATCTGCATATACTTCACAACGTCTCAATTGTTCGTAGGTATAAACTTCTCGCGTTGCAGACAATACTGTATTTAAGAAATCATCAAAATGCCTAATGCTATATGGTTCTTTGCTAATTAAAAAAGTATATTTCGTTTTAAATTGCCGTATAAAAAAGGCAAGAGGATTACTTAGAATCCTTAAAAATCTTTCTTTTAACGCAGTAACTTTGGGAACTTTAGCACTAGAAATATCGCTCTTTATCAAAAAAGCCTCATGTCCTTGATTTTGGAAAAACCTTTGCATAGCATAGCATTGAAGCAATTGCCCATAATTATCTTTGGTGTTCCAATATGTTAAAATACCAATCTTCATAACATATTTGCTTTAATTAACCAAACCGATTTTCTTAAGAAGTTTTTTCGTAAATTCTTTTGCTCCTTTCTCATTGAGTAAAAATGAATTAACAAAAAACGAGCGATTATTTGAAAATTCTAAATCATCTATATAATTAAAGAACTCATAACCCTCTTCTTTCATCTCTGAAAACAAGCCATCAATTAAGACCTTACGCATAACTGGAGTGAATTTTTCTCCTAATGTATGATACATTGGTGGTATTACTATTACTGGCATACCATTATGTTCTTTGCAAAAACGAACAATTTTATCAAGAAGAGATGCGGCATCGGAAATGCCATCTTTATTAACCAATGACAAAGGTTGCGCAAAATCCTTAATAGAGAATTCTAATTGCCAACTATCAATCCACCTATGTGAATCATTCTCCATTTCTACTTCGGACAAGACCTTAAACTTTCGTTTAACAATTAATTTAAAAAGATCCAAGTATAAAGCATAAAATGGATAATGCCATACAGGATGCTTATATTTTTCTTGAATTTGCAAATCCCGACTAAAAGAGTAACTTGGAATTGTTGAAGGATATAAAATAGAATAATACCTATCATCCATAGCTTCATAACTTCCAGCTAACGCCCCAAATGGACACAAAGGTATAATCACAACACTTTTCTGTGGATTCAAAAAGCTCACATAATTGCGAAGTACAGCCCAATCTGCTGCTAAAGGATTGTGTGCCAATGCAAAATTTGCAGCTTTAATATTTATGCCTTCATAATTAAAAGCATAAAGAGCTGATGTTGAGCCTAAATTGATAACATCAGTATTGAAGACAGAATATGTATTAAACTTCCTGCAATTCTCGAAGAAAACATGATCAAACCAATATCCTCTTCTTATTAACGCATTAATAACGTGATATATTTTTTTTAGTATTATCATAATCCAGGGCAAGTTCGAGATTCTACAATATATTGATAATCAAAATTCAGAGCAGAAATATTCTCTGCATCTTCCTTTGATAGAACAAAATCAAAAATATCAAAGTTTTCAGCTAACCTTCTAGGGTTTTTTGTCTTAGGCAAAGGTAAACAGCCTCTTTCCACATTCCAACGAAGAACAATTTGAGCCAAGCTTTTGCCATATTTATCTGCAATAGGCTGCAATTTATCTTTTGGAATGACGCCACGCGACAAATCCATCAAAGGAGAATAAGTAACAAATAAGCAGTTATTCTGTTCACAATAATCAACTAACGATTGTTTAGTACCTATTGGACTGGCATAACATTCATTTATCTCAGGTGCAACCCCTGTATTATCTATCAATTCCGCAATATGCCGCTCATTAAAGTTGGAAACTCCTATGTAGCGTACCATCCCTTCTTCCTTTAATTTGATAAACTCCTTCCAAATATCAATCGTATAATAAGGAAAAGGATAATGAATCAATAATGAATCCAAATAGTTTGTACCAAGTTCTCTCAGAGATACCTCTACTTTCTCCCGAACAATCTCACTTACGGTATGTCGTTGCATCACCTTACTATTCGGGTTGAAATACTTACCTTTTAAAGGTTCATAAGCGTATGCATTGTTATCAGATATCTTGGTCTGGATGAAAAGATCTTCTCTTGAAATGACTTTTTCATCCGCAAGTTCTTTTATTGCCAATCCAATGCCAGATTCTCCACGGTAATCATCAGAAGTGTCAAATAGTCGATATCCAACATTGACAGCGTCCTTGACCAGATTAGCCATAACCCTCCCTTGGAAAGGATATGTTCCTAGACCTATATGTGGAATTCTTTCCCCTTTTTTATTAAATAATTCTAACATACTTTATAATTAAGATAATTTTGCAGCTATAGAATCGACCATCTCGCCTACATTATCCCATGACATAATTTCACGAGATGTCAACTTAATGCCAAATGCTTTCTCCATTTCCTTGGTAAGTTGGATGTGGGAAAGACTGTCCCACTCCTCTATATCCTCTGCAACTGTGTCAACAGTCAATTCAATATCATCATTGTCAAAAACATCACAGAATATTTCCTGCAACTTTTCTAAAATTTTGCTCTTTTCCATATTTTAATCTTTAAATTTTACTTTATGTTAAAAACTAATTTAATTCAATTTTTTATGTCCTTCGGCTAAATACTTGAACATAATTTTATTGTCTTTCTGGTTAATGGTATTCTTATTGACTCAATCAAGATAGGCAGAAACAAAGAAGAAATACCACATTGTTCCACAGAAATGAGAGCTCTATCAGATATGTCTATAATACATCTTTCAATAAAATGCCATAAGACAATCATTGTCATAGAAACGATACGAAGAAGTTCAAAATTTGATTCTCTCATTCATCTTTGAAATCATTCCTTATTTTTTAGCTCTATATAACATTCTCTGTCAATATAGCTATCAAGATTCAGCAACCACTGAGAAGTATCAGCACCCTCAATAGGCCCAAAGCCAAGGGTTTTGTAGTGATCCTTAACCATTCCATTCTTCAAAGTAGGCAAATATTCACCTACCATTTTATGATAACCATGACTTTTTGCCCAATCAACAATTGTATTGAGTGTAAAGTTTTCCATGCCTCTTTTCAGAACACGACAACTCATAAACCAGGTATCAATAAACAATGTATCTTCTGTCAGCTCTTGAAGAATAACTACTGCTATCAAACCATTATCACCAAACTTATCTTCAAGCGTAAAAGCAAACCCTTTCTGTTTATCGTCTGCTTCTATAGCAGAAATATCATCCTCAGTATAACGTACAGTACGAAGATTAAATTGATTACTTCTCTGTGAGAGTTGTGCAACACGAGGTGTATTGAAGTTGGTGAAGCCAGATACTTCAGAAACCATATTGAGTGACTTGAGAAAATCTGCCTCATTCGTATATTTCTTAGCCGTTGCTACACGCTTGGCCTCAATTTGATATTGCTTGGTTCTGTCCTTATCTGCACTACTATAAGACGCGGTTTCAAAAAGATTCAATGAATAAAGATACTCCAAATAGTTTCCTGGATCTTCAGGCAATTCAGGAACCAAAACGCCAGGAACATTTTCTCTAACAAGATTACGTTCAAAAGGATTGTCATCCAAAAATACCATCGAATCAAATCCGATGTTCAAGATGCGTTGAATGGTGCGAATATTATCAGCCTTATTTTCCCAATTGGCAATAAAAACCGAAATATCATCAAGTTTCAAAACCATTTCAGGATTCTTTTCGAATGGTTCCTTTGCCTTGTCTTCATCGTTTTTCGAGCACACACACACGATAATGCCACGATTTTTCAATTTTTTCACCCATTCCTGAAACTCTGTATACGCCTTGCCTATACCTAATCCATGACCAATTTGTATGTTTTCCCATCCATCATCGCCAACTACACCTCCCCAAACCGTATTGTCTAGATCTAGTATCAAACACTTTTTAAATATTCCTTCTATACTAGAAATAATATCCCACGTCCTTGAAGCTACAAAAGGAAGCGCATCTAGCGACAATAGCATTTCTGTGCTAACATAAATGGTAGAATCAAAAAAGAAATCACGACCATACTTGTTTTGCAATGCTGCAATATCACAAATAAAAAGATTAGGATATTCTTGCGCCAAATTCATTAACTCAAAGTTTAGTTTTCTGACTTGATAGGTGAAAGATTCCTGAACTTTATTTGCATACGAGCCAAAAACCGTATCTTCTATTTCAGGATAGTTATAATAAATAATCTTACCCTCAACGTTCTCACATATCGCGCGAATAAAATTTAGTCTTTCATCAGCCAAACTATGCCACTCAGACGCAGATTTTGCACTATAATGTTCCAACAACTTATGTGTTGACTGAAAAATCACTGTATATTTCGCACCATGCTGATAAAGTTCACTGGAAGGATCAAAGACTTGACGCTCTACTTGATTATATTCTGCCTCAAATAAGTTAACATTATATCCCCTTTCTATTCCCATCCCTTTAATAGCAATAGCTAAAAATTGAGTTGCAGAATCACCTATAAGAGATAATTTGAGTTGAGACAATCGAGAAGAATCCTTCTTCAAATTACGTTTTAATGTTTTAAAATCAATCATTCTTTTTATCTATTTATTGTTTCCAAAAAATATCTTCATCAACGACTTCAGCTGGCATTCCTGAAGCCAAGGTAAAATTAGGCAACTTACCATGTACCATAGAGCGAGCTCCCACAATTACTCCAACACCGATTTTTGCTCCAGGCATAACCATTGCTTGTTCGCAAATCCAAGAATGCTGTTTGATAACAATTGGTCTTTGATCCTTATACATCCTTCTAGACATAAAATGACCACCATTATTGTCACGTACAGTCACATTTCTACCAAAACATACATTATCTTCTATTTTAATCTGCTTGCCACAAATTATCGTTGTATTAATGTTAAAATAGACATCATGTCCAAGCTCAAGTACAGAATTTCTAAATACTTCTATATCAGCTCCATAAGCTATGGCTCCACCGCCAATCTTGAAAGTTGCACCATTTTCGACCAATAATCTCGTTTCTAATTTTGAGCCTTTGATTCGTTTGTGTCCAAAATTCATAAAGCCGTCAAGCACAACATTTGATTTCCTCGAAATGTCAATCACGCAATGCTTATGAATTACAATAAACTTTCCGCAAGTAATATTTGTCTTTACATTTTGACACAAAAGATTGTAGTAGATATTTTTCCACCATGTTGACAAACTGAATTTAGATGCAGTCAAGGTGTGATAACCAAACTTAAGAAAGTTTTTAATTATTTTTTTAACTGACGGCTTGCCCTTAACTGGCAGTTCTATGTATTTTTCTGCGAAATTCTCAAAAGACATATTTTCCAGATCTTTATAGAATTTTTCTCGATCAATCAGTGGTCTAGGCGAGGGTTTAAGCAAAGCCAAGTTGCCTTTCTCTACATCTGCCAATTTTATAGGAATTTCTTTGAAACTTGACTTCATAGAATTATAATAATCCATACCCCTCTGTGAATTAATCATAAGCACAGAGGTACCCAAATCATGATCGTAGTCTCTACCTACCAAACCTTCTGCCCCCCACAAATCTCCTATCGTTATATCTGATATTCTAGGATATCCTTTGAATTTGCAACTATAACATGAAGGACGAGCATAAGCATGTGTGGCAATAAAACCATGGGTAAAGTAATTTGTATCTCGCTTGTCGTATTCAACATCACCATTCTCAAAAACTATTTTTGTTGTTAGCTGACGCCAACCTAATTCTTTGTTTTTGGCTTTATAATAAATAATTTTACTATTGTGCTTTTGCTCCATATAATCCAAGTATCCCCTTAGAATTTTAGGAGAATTGATGCCAAGACAAATTAAATCAACAGTAACCAGATTGGCATAGTCCTTGCGTAAAAAGGACTTAAGAGCAGCAATCTGGCAAGGAAGAGCGCAAACCAATACTTTTTCTTCTGCCTTCAACAAATCTCGAACTTGCCTATAAAATCCTTCAGAATTACTCTGTACATATTTAGAGTTTCTGAGCTTTTCCAAATCAGCCTTATCAGAGGAAATAAATTGTTTTACAGAATAGTCATCATTAAAGATAGCACCACCTACATACCCACCAAGCTTATACATTTTTTCTGCTAAAGCAGCAAAAGCACTTCCGGATGTACTATTAAACAAAGACTCCAAGTTCTTATTTTGGGCAGCAAAACATTTTGGCTCACTAAAATCATTGTGCTTAATTGAGTCTATATTCTGTATGGGGCATACCTTCTCGCACAATCTGCAGTCAACACACTTTAATTCATCTACAACTGGATACAAGAAGCCCTCATTGTCTGCTTGGAATCTGATGGCATCCTTAGTACACACGTCGCCACAAGCATTACAGCCACAACATAATTCTTTATCTACTATATTTATCATGATTTTTTTATCTTGTCCTTAACTATTTGATAACACAACATAAATTCGTCGGTACGCAACATAGCTGCTGAACCATAGAAAATCACCAAGCCGAGTGAAGCACCAATTATGATCTTAGCTATATTATTGTCAAATAACCCTACAACCAAAAATATAATGGTTGCAAGTGCTATACAGCAAGCCAAAGGTTTAAGTAAATCAAAAAGTTGGTCTCTCTGACTTAAGTCTATAAACCTAGAGGTATAAAATGTGTTAACCAAAACACACAGAGTTACGTTTACTATTGTACCAATACACATAGCCTTTATACTTATCGGCAAAGTAATGAGCAGCATTATGGTACCCATTATTTTTGTTATTATTTCCAGGCGCAATACCAAATCCGACCTGCCAACAACCTGTAGCAGGCTGAAATTAGCCGTACAGATTGGTACAAGCATATAAGGATAGCACAGCATAGCTAAATAAAACGCAGAAGTTGCCCATTTCTCACCAAAAAGCGTTACAATTATCGGATGAGCCAAAGCACAAACAATGGCCATCGTAGGATAGATTATAAAAGCTATTGATTTTATGATCTTCCTATATGCGTTTGTCATTTTATCTCTATCATTTTGGATTGTACATAAAAGGGGATAAGTCACTGTATTAACTATACCATAGAGTAAATCACTAGGATATGCAGCCATTTCCTGACCTTTAGAATACAAACCTAAATCAGATGAAGAGTATGCCTTACCTATAAAAATTGCACTTAAATTGGAATAAAATATATTCAGCAAATTTGCCCCAAGCAACTTTGATCCAAAAGAAAACATTTCCTTAAAGGAAGTAACAGAAAAGCCCCAGATCGGACGCCACTTAGAAAGTACTATATACATAAATGTTGAAAACGATGCCATCAGAACTTGCTGTATAGCTAAAGCCCATGGCCCCCATCCATTAAAAGCACACCAAATGCCGATTCCACCTGATGATATATTTGAAACAACCTTCACTACTGCCGGTGTCTTGAAATTCAAGTCGATTGAATATTGTAACACCTGCATAGAAGAAAAAGAACTAACGACTATTTTTAATCCTAAAAACCTCAACAGAGGACATAATTCCGGCATATTATAGAATGTAGCGACCAATGGCGCAATTCCAAACATAATGGCATAGCATATAAGACTAGCTCCTATGCTAAAATAAAATACCGTGGACTCGTCTAACTTGGTTCGTTTTTGCTTTCTGATAATAGCTTGACCAAATCCACAATTTACAAAAGCATCGGCCAATGCTATAAAGATTGCCAACATTCCTACCATTCCATAGTCAGCAGGAAGTAGAAGACGCGCCATCACTATCAAAAACAAGAACGAGATGCTCTTGTTTGATAGTGATTGTATTGTATTCCAAGCTATACCATTAATTGCTTTCTCTTTAAGCTCGCTCATAGTTATTTTGTTGCTATACGCTCGTTATAAACTTTTTTAATTTTTTCGAGAGGAATATAATAATTTGAATGATACCATTCCGAATCATCTTGACCTGTAACATTTACCAAATCTGCCACATGGTCTCTTATTTGTAGATATAAGCTCGTATCCGTAGACATCTTATAATTGATTAGCACCATACTCTTTGCCTTATTACAAAACATTAAGTTCAAGAAAGCAGAACCATACAGTCCAACTATTTCTTTGGCATGATAGAAATAATCAGCCTTTTGCTCTAACGTAAGATTTGAGCCTTCCAAATCTACAAAACCTTGCTTCTTAAAATAATTATGTACCTCCTCGAAATTGGTCAATGTACGAAAATGTCCACGAGGCAGGAATATTTTGTCATATGTTGGTTTGTTGTCTTTCACCTTTTCAATAAGAGGATCTATAACATATTTCTGAATTTTATCCAATGCATGACGTGGAATAAAATACGGATAATCCAATCGAAATTTACAATTATTGAAATTCGATCCACACGAATCCATAAAGTACAAGGTTTCGCAAAGATACTCTATTTTTGGATAGGCTTTTTTAATCCTAGCATTAGGAAAATACTTCAAATACTCTTTGATAATTTCCATTATAGTACCATCTTCATTAGCGTCAACCAAAATTGTAATATCTTGATTTAAAAGTCCAGCTTCTCCTGCAGAGAAGAGTTTCGGCATAAACTGGTACATGCAATGTGCCCAATGAAACGACCAAACGCCTACCATGGAAAGCGTTTTTCCAGGAATACACTCTTTCTTTTTGAATCTTCTTAAACCAACACAGTGATGATTAAACCAATATATATTAGCATCATCTGGGGATGCCCATGTACAAAATTCCTCATCATTAAACTTATCCCAATATACTCCATGGCTAGTAATGATAGCATCAGATGACGCCACTGCGATAGCGTTATCTGTAGAATATATGTACCTTTTTTTATCTTTGATTACAAGATGTTGTTCTTTGCAAAGTCCATAGCACTCAGGATAATAAGAATCTTCCCATGTTTCTTCCTTTACCTTATATACCTTATTGAACACCTCATTTGGATTCTTTACTATCGGATAAGGTGAAGTAAGTAATTTCTTTCTATAATCCTTTAAACATTGCGGACTATGATTATATAAAAAAGACTTTAGACTCATAATAACTAGTACCTTTTAATTATATCTTCCAATCTGATAGTTGCTACAAAATTTATTGCTGTCTTCAATTTGCTTCCATCTAATGCCAAATATTTCATCCCGACATCTACGCGTTGAGCTGATCCAAAACACCCTTCTGCTACTTGCTTACCTAAAACTTTATGGATAAGAGTAACGATTTCTTTTACTGTAATAGTCTCTTTGCCTTGGATGTTATAGATTCCACTAGGTATATTCTTCTTATATGCCATGTCTATCATTCTAGGCACTTCGCTAACATGGATATACTGCCTAGTCTGATCACCAGCAGTAAAATGCAGTTCTTCCCCATTCTTGATAGCATTGATTGTGTAAGGAATCAATCGCTTTGGATTTTCGCTCTCACCATAGATGGTAGGTATAATAAAATGCCAATGAGTAAATTCATGTTTGTATGAACTTATGAATCTAGTCAACATCCTCTTTGAAACCGTGTAGTCATTAGGAGCAACAGCTAAAGAGGTTTGTATGTCTTCTTCCGTAAAGAAACGCTCTTCTGTTGTCTCACCCATCTCAAATACAGAACCAAAGGTTATAAATTTCCCTTGATATCCTGCTGCTTTTAATGCATTGCATATACGAACAGGTACCGTGACATTGAGATTATAAATCAAATCATTGCCTTCTTTCAAGTTAGACTGAATACCTGCACCAATCGCATAAATAATGATTTCTGAAGCTAACAAGCCTGAGCAATCAAGTTCCGCATCCATTAAGTTTACCTTATAGAAATTGTCAAACTTATGGGCAGTTGGTTCATTCAGTCCATACATATCCAGGTTCCATCCTGCTTCATTGGCATATTTAGCAATGGCAGTAGAAAGGAATCCGTTAGTTCCTAAAATTGAAATTTTCATTATCCTATGAATTTATTGATTTCCTCCACACAGAGGTCATATACATTTTCTGTCTTGTATCGCTTATACCAGTCAGAGGTAAGCATAGCACATTGCTTGGCATTCAATCTTGGTTTCCATCCCAAACGGGTCTTTGCCTTATTGATATTGAGCATCAAAAGGTTTGCCTCATGGAGGGCATTCGGATCAGAAACATCCTTCAACTCACCAAAACCAAAATTCTCAACGATGGCAGAAGCTACTTCCCAAACGGTCAATACACTATCGGCTTCAGGACCAAAGTTCCATCCTTCACAATAACCTGTAGGATCATTCCACATTTTCTGAGCCAAGAGCATATATCCGGACAATGGTTCCAACACGTGCTCCCATGGACGAACTGCCTTAGGAGAACGGATTTCTATCACCTTGGTTGTTTCCAAAGCTCGGATACAGTCTGGTATGATGCGATCCTTAGCCCAGTCTCCACCACCAATTACGTTACCAGCTCTTACAGATGCAAGGCTCACAGTATGCTTTTTCCCATAGTCAGCAGGATTAAAGAAAGAACGTCTCCATGACTGTATAGCCACCTCACAAGCGCCCTTTGAAGAACTGTATGGATCATAACCTCCAAATGGGTCGGTCTCTACATATCCTTCCAACTGCTCATTGTTATCATAGCACTTGTCGGTAGTAATCATCACACCCACCTTCACACTTTTGGTAGCACGGATAGCTTCCATTATATGAATAGTTCCCATAACGTTCACCTCGTATGTCTCTACAGGAATCTCATAAGAGAAACGGACCAAAGGCTGTGCTGCCAAATGGAATACAATCTCAGGCTGATACTCTGCAAAGATTTGCTTCATCTTCTCTCCGTCACGAATATCAGCACGGATGTCAGCCTTTATCTTGGAACCGATGTCTGAAAGTACAAAGTTGTCACGTTCTGAATATGGTTCTAGACCTACACCTACGATCTCTGCACCTAACTCATGAAGCCAGATACACAACCAAGAGCCTTTAAAACCTGTATGACCTGTTACAAGAACTTTCTTGCCCTTGAAAAATCCATCAAATACGTCTATCATAATATTTCCTTATTTACCAAACTTTCCAAGGAGCTTTATTTTCGCTCCACATTTTCTCTAACTCCATATTATCTTTCAACATATCCATAGGCTTCCAAAAACCAGTATGTTTATATGCATGCATCTCACCATCTGAAGCTATTTTCTGTAATGGCTCACGCTCAAACATTACCGGATCAGCATCCTCAGGAAGATAATCAAAAATTTTCTGTTCACATACAAAGAAACCTGCATTAATCCAGTTTCCTTCCCCATCAGGTTTCTCCTCGAAAGACTGGACTATATTTGTCTTTGGATCAATGTGAACAGAGCCAAAACGACCTGCCGGTTTATAGACCGTCATTGACAACGACTTTCCACTATCCTGATGCGCCTTGATGGTATCGCTGATATTTAAGTCTGTAACGCCATCTCCATATGTCAGACAGAAAGGCTCACCATCCAGATATGGACGAATTCGCTTCAATCTACCTGCAGTCATCGTATCAATGCCTGTATCAACCATTGTAACCTTCCAGTTCTCTGAATGATTTTCAAGCAACTTGACCGAATTGTCTGCAAGATTCACTGTTACATCGGTATTATGAAGGAAGTAATTCATAAAATACTCCTTTATAACATATCCTTTATAGCCACAACAGATTATAAACTCATTTATGCCATGAGCTGCATAAATCTTCATGATATGCCAAAGAATTGGTTTTCCACCAATCTCAATCATAGGCTTTGGCATGTACTGTGTCTTTTCGCTGAAACGTGTACCACGTCCTCCAGCAAAGATAACTGCTTTCATATTTCTTTTATTTTATTTCATAAGGAATTGTATCTTCTGGATTATACAGCAAATCTGTATAAGCACAAAGGATGAATTTATCGCAATCAGGAGCACACTCAACAGAATGAGCCACATTTCTTGGAATATAAATAGTTTCTGGATTGCTAGCATCCATCAATATATCCAAACGTTCGTGCGTTTCCATATCTTCAAACTTAAGAATAGCCTTGCCATCTATAAGTGTAAACCATTCTTGTGCTTTGGGATGATAATGCGAGCCTTTTGTTTTTCCATTAATACCACAGGTAAAATAAACCTCACCTGTATGAGAAGGTAATTTTTCTTCCTTACCTGTAATTACTTTAAGAAACCATCCTCTATCGTCTTTTAATAAACGACGTGGATATTTTGTAATTTTATCTTTAAGCATTTCAAAAATAATTATTTGTATAAATCTATATTGATATCAAACGGACTATCGAAGTTTTTAAAATCGCATGCTTTGTATCTTTCTCCGAGAGATTAGCATGCTCAGTTGGAATCTTCCAATCGATACCAAGGGTATACATGATTTTCTTCAGTTCTACAGCCACATGCTTGCCATAGGTTGGTGAACCTTTGCGGATATCTACAGCTACATCAAGCACTCTACCTTTTACGCAATGTACCAACTTGCTTTTAGGTATAAGGTGGACGCTGGAAGTGCAGTAAATCACCGTTAGAACGTAACTACAGATTTTCAGCAGTTAGCACATCCAACATTTTTCAAAAAAAGCATATTATTAATTGGTATTGCCAGAGCTGCCAATTAGGCAGCCTTGACATTCACCTTTTTGTTTGAGTTATAATTACATGGGATTAGGGACATGATAAAATTTTCGAAAACCAGCCCGTCCTTCCTTACCGTTAAGGAAGGCTCCACCTTTCTCACCAATCCTCTCTTTCCTCAGGAACGAGAGGATGTAACCGCCCTCCTGTGCTCGGAACCGCTACGCTATAAGGTTGGCGGGGCATCAAAGCCCTCGCCATGGTTGTGCGGGATAGGACCGCCTTCCTATTATCTTGCTAAAGGTGCTGGGTACTACCCCTATTTTAAAACAACATTAGCTTGCAATAAGTCACAAAGAGAGCGTAACGTTTTTAATGTATAAGGACGAATCGTCAAGTCATCACAGATTAACTTCTTATCCTTACCCAAGAAAAACATACCACAATGATCATTAAGACCTGCTTTA
>ENA-ORMX01000715-ORMX01000715.1-human-gut-metagenome-genome-assembly--contig:-NODE-715-length-24432-cov-3.899290_pt1 | contig 24432 bp, 28 predicted proteins | sample MGYA00242108_ERZ509007 | MGnify/ENA primary metagenome ERZ509007 (study PRJEB26280, sample SAMEA2338745) | human gut metagenome | biome: human gut; feature: human-associated habitat; material: faeces...
TTGTCAGCTCCCCGCTTTTCTACATTTTCTTACCGGTGTTGTTAACGCTTTTTCGACGCTCCAATGCTGCTTGTCAATGCGAGCAATGAGGGCGCCCTTGTTTATCCCGGTCTCTTTCGCCCATTCACCAGCAGTTTTCGTCAAACCGTTGTATGTGATTTTTTTGACAAGTCGCGTGTTGTTCGCCTGCGTTTCCGCGTCGGCCCAGCGACAATTTTGTGGTGAATAGTCCGCATCAACATCTAAGCGATCTAAAGTGCAGTCGCCATAAGCGGCATCTTCGTCGTACCCGCTATCTTTTGCCCATTGCTCAAAGCGCGCAAAATCACTCCATTCCCTGCAAACCTTTATTCCGCGACCGCCATAGTTTTTATAACTTTTGTGGTGCGGATTGTTGCAACGAGAATGCATTCCCTTCCACACTCTGTACAGCCGCGTTTTCGATTCTCCGTGTGTGGAATTTCTTTTGACAAGTATCTCTCTTTGCAAGCATCCACAACTTTGCGTGCCTCCTGTGGTCAATAAAATGCCGGGGACGCTAATTGTGTTTCCGCAATCGCATTCGCAAACCCAAACCATCCGTCTGCCGCTTAACTGCGCGTCGATATGATCTGCTTTAAGACGCCCAAATTTCTGCCCAGAAAGGTCTTTGATTTTTCCCAGCTTATTTACACCCCTCTGAGTTTTTCCACGGCGTTTTTCAGCGCGGAAAGCAGGATCTCCGCATCGTGCTGCGTTGTCTCCGGGCAGATAGAGATACGCACGGTCTCCAGCGCCTCTTTTTCCGACAATCCGCTGGCTATAAGCACACGGGACGGCTCCCGGCTGCCGGCGGAACACGCGCTGCCGGCAGAACAGCAGACACCCTGCGCATCGAGCAGGGGGAGGATCTGCGCGGACGGGATACCGTCGAACCGGATGGAGATAATATGCGGAACAATATCCCAACCAAAGTCTTCCACGTTTATATGGCATCCTTCTATGGACGGCGCATTGTCAATAATGTAGTCACGGACCGAATACATCCGTTCAAGATTCATGCGCATGTTTTCTACGCGGTATTGGAGCGCGGCGGCCATAGCCGCGGCAAGAGCCACGGACGGCGTTCCGGGACGGGCGCTGTTTTCCTGTCCGCCGCCATGGAAAAGCGGAGAGATCGGCGGAGAATTTTTCCTGGCATAGATAAACCCAATGCCCTGCGGAGCGCCGAATTTATGCCCTGCGGCGGTCAGATAGTCGCAATCGAATCTTCTTACAAATACGTTGATCTGACCGACAGCGGCTACACCGTCCAGGTGCAGGAGCGGATACTCTGCGTGATACCCGGCGATGCGTTTTCTGGAAAGGACTTCCCCGGTTTCGTTGTTCACATAGGGAACGGAAATCCCCAACGCCGGGCGGTTCACGGCATACTGCGGGATGTTCCAGACAGAGGCATGGGATGTATTGCCGTAAAGTACGGCGCCGTGCTTAAGCATAGTGTGGATCACAAGATTGTTTGCCTCTGTGCCGCCGGAACAGAAATAAATCTCTTCCGGCTCTGCGCCGATGCAAGCGGCGACGATTTCGCGGGATTCCTCCAAAGACTTCTTTGCGGCTCGCCCTGCGGCGTGCGCGCTGTCCGGGTTTCCTTTTGGCGCCCGCAGAAAAGCCGCTAAGGCGCATTCCAACGTCGGTGTGGATGCGGCGTGGTCGAAGTAGTACATGGACATTACCTCCGTTAAAAACTGCGTCAGACGGCGTGCAGAGCGCTCTGCGCGACCGGCGCGTCAAGGATATCGCTGAACGTTTCCGCAAGGGCTGTCTTGGTGAGGCGCTGCGCGTAAATGCGCGTCGTAGACGGCTGAGCATGGCCGAGGATTTCGGAAATGCTCTCGATGGGCGCGCCCTTTTCGAGCAGGAACGACGCGGAGGCGTGGCGCATGGCGTGGGTACGGCAGGAGGCTTCTTCGCCGAGAATGGACGCGGTATAGTTTTTGATAAGCGTGGAGAGCTGCTGACGCTCCAAGCTCTTCCACGCGCCTGTGAGACGGTCACAGCAACCGAACAGCGGCTCGGTGTCCCCCACGTCCGCCGGGCGAATACCGGAGCTCAGATACGCTCTGACAGCCTCCTGCGAAGCGGAGGGGAACGGGACTACACGGGGCTTATCTCCCTTCGTTACGCGGGCGTACAGGGCTTTCTTATCCCAGAAGAGGTCGGCGGGAGTAAGCGCGCGCAGCTCAGAGTTGCGGAGACCGCTCTGGAAGAGCAGCGTCACTTCGGCCTTCTCACGAAGCCAGGTATGCGGCTTGCGGGTATACACCGGCTCCTCGGCGTTGAGAAGCGCCGTGATCTGCTGCTCGTCCAGGATGTGGGAATATTCCTTCTTATGCGCTGCGGCGAGCTTGCGCTTGGGAGGACGGAGCTCATCCGGCACGGCATTTTCGCTGAAGATGCGGATGGACACACCGTACTTGGAGAGCGCACGAAGATGCGTCAGGTACAGATCCGTTGTCACGATGGACCAGCTGCCGTCCTCTACGAACGCGACGACCGACTGCGGGCAGAACTCAGAGAAGCCGTTCTTCTCCATGCTCTCGCGGAAGCGGCGGAACGTGCCTGTGTAGGCTTCGATGGACGCCTCCGTCCACTCGTTGCGGCGCATCTGCGCGGTGAACATTCTGACAACCTCATCGTAATTTTCAAACATCTTCGTGACCTCCTTTTGCTTTATGCTTTATATGCCGGGCAGACAGGTGTTTTGCAACCGCCACCGGAAGAAAAATTTTCCTCGGAGCCGCCGAACGAGAGCGCGACGATCTCCTTTTCCCGCGCGGCCATGTCTTCCGAAAGATAACTGACGGTCGTTTCGCAGTATTCGCAGACGCGCTTTGCGTCTTCCGGGGCGAGAGGATGGTCGAGATCGTCGAGCGTGTAGAAGATCAGGTCGGAGAGCATCTGAAGAAGCCCTGCGGCGCGGCGGAAGGTGCGCTGATCGCGCTGGGTTTGGAGGAAAAGGGAAGCGGATTCGCTCATCGGTGTTATACCCCCACTTCGTCGCCGTGGCGGGCGTAGGACGCGACACACATATTCTTGAGCGCAAGGTCGAAAGCGTTGCGGAGAGCGGCGTCATTAGCAATGACGGAGAGCTTCGTAACCTTGTCCGCTTCGGCTCTCGTGCCGCCGTTCTGCAGGATGCGCCTGCGTCGGTTTTCCACACGGCGCGTCAGATCCGAGCGCGTAGACGATTCTACGGTCATGTAAAGCTGATTGAATGCGACGCGGTAATCCAGATCATAGTCAAGGCAATACTGCCGGACCTTCCGGTTCATCTGCTCCTGCCAGCCATCCGATACGGCGGTCGGAGCGAGCACGGCAACGATGCCGTCGTTGAACCTTTCGAGCTTGTCCACCGATTCCGACAGCTCGGCAAGCTGCTTTTCGTGGTCAACCAGAATCTGCGCCTGTGCCAGAGCCTGCTCGGCCAACGTCATGGGCTTTGCGGAATAGCTTCCGGTTTGGCGGACGGAGGGAAGAATTTCAGCCGTCACCCACCGTTTGAATTTCTTTGCGTTGGGGAGTTTGCTGGAAAGAATCAGGCTGTACACGCCGCTTTCGTTGATGATAGTCAATTCTTGTGCTCCGCCAAGGGTGTCGCATTTTGCGACCCCCTTATCCTCTGCGTCAACATGCTTCGCCAACGCGTCGCGTGGGTTGTTATAGCCGAGCGCGATTGCTACATCCTTTCCGACAAACCACGGTTCGCCGTCGATCATAACGGTGCGGATAGTGCCAAACTCTTCGTTGTTGAATGCACGCAGGGAATTGCTCATAAGAAATCCTCCATAATAATATAAAATTGACAATTTCATGGAGGCACGCTATAATGCAGAAAAGATTTGCACGTTCGCGTGCCTCTCTGCTCAACCTCCAGCGCTGTACTATCTTGCCGGATGAACAGCGCTGGAGGTTTCTTATTTTGCAGACAAAAGTAAATGTATGCCTTGCCGGATAGCTTCGCCTCGTGTGATACCGTGCTCCTTACAATACTCTTGCAGTCGTTCTTCGGTTTCCTGATCGAGCCGAATGGTATATCGGACTTCTTTCGGCTTGTCCACTTTTGGTCTGCCTTTCGCGGGTGACATGATCTTATCGCCTCCTTTATGTCACGCATTTATTATATTAAATGTCACGCAAAAAGTCAACATGTAGCTAAACAGTTTTTCAGATTTTTCTTCAGCCGAGAAAGACCGCTTATTGGCGGTCTTTTCTTCCAAAGGTGAGAGGGTGGGGAAGGTCTGGGTAGGCACACGCCTTGCCCAGCGCGTCGCGCATGCATGTGGCCTGAACGACTATCGAGAAGATGCACCTTTCAGCGTTTTCGCCTTCCGGCTCAATCGTGATGGTGTATTGATTTAACACTACCTGATTTTTCTGCTTAATCACCGGTGGGTTCCCCTTTCCCAATAATCAACTCCGAATAGGGCAAGGTCTTGATCCATGCGCACAGCTCGTGCCACTCGTCGAGCTTGTGGTTCTGACGGGACTTGTAGATGTTCGCCAGAACCTCGTAGTTCAGCATGATCGTTCGGCGCTGGTTATAAGAACTCGGCAGGAGCTGGATGAGCTGCCACCACCAAAATTTATTGTTTGTTGCGATGTATTTATCTCGACAACCGTTAAGTACAATAATCACCTGCTCTAAAGTGTTCATTGGATTATCAAACTCATTTTCTGTACAGCAGCTGTATCCCAGATGTTCATGGCTGAAATCGTCAATGGTAAACTCCTTATCCGCAATCTTATGCATCGTGGAGCAGGAGTTGGCAACCGTACCAACTTTGTATGTGTCGAACTCTTTCCACCAATACAGCGGTGCCGTAATATCAAGGTACACGGTAATCATCCGCATAAACTTGCGATGGTCTGTGCCGGCGTTGCGAAGACGGGTCATGAGGTTCATGTCGTCATAACCAACAACAAACTCTTTATTTTCCATTCGACTCTTACAATGATTTCTATCAGCTCTACATGTGTGGCAAGCGATCGTATCAAAGCAAATCCCACTATCGCTCTTCGCCCAACTGTTCTTCGGGTTTCGCATGCCACGGATCGCGGCTTCCCAGCCGCAGGTTTCAACGTTCTCGATCTTTATCATTTTCTTTTCTCCTGTTCTTTTTCTGATTGACGAGGTAATGGAGAATGGCGATCGCTTCTAACAAAAGCGCAATATCCACCGATACGATCGCAGTAGCGAGGGCTAAGTACAGCGCATCTGGCATATCAAAGCCTCCCGACGGCTCGCGCGGCCATATACTGCCCGTAGGTCAGACCGGCGGCGCGGGCCTTTTTGGATATGTCCGCGATGGATTCGGCCGGCTTTTTTGCCGCTCTCTCGGCAAAAGCCTCTTTTGCTTGCTTCTTTCGGTACAGCACGCCATGCTGATCGCAGCAGTACTGTTTATTGGGCGAGTTTTTCCAAAATTCCTGCCCGCAGTACGGGCAGCGGACGAGACCGAAACGGCGATTTTCTCCAGATTTTTTATAGCTCATACTGTTTCCCTCCTGCGCCTATTGCCGCACGAAGCTGCGGCGGGATCATTTTCCGCTCGGCTTCCTGCATAAGAAGCCGCTCTGCCTTGCGCTTGGACATGGGCTTCGGTTTTGGCTGGATTTCCCCGCGCTTGGCGGCCATAGCCGTGGGATTCGTTTTGTGCTGTCCCATCGTTAACCTCCCCACAAGGCACGGCGAATTTCTTCGTAGCTCTCCGTTACCTTTATACGTCCAAACATAGTGTCAGGGGTGAAAACCGCTATCCGGCATCCGTCTTTTTCGCGCTCAACCCATCTTATCTGGTTGCAATTCAGCAAATAGGTTTCCGCTTCACCACCGGTGGTGTACACTCGGTGTACTTCGATAAAATCACTCATTCTTTTCCTTCCCTTCTTTTTCGGAGATGTTCACGAATAAAATAAGAATAAATGTTCAGCAACACGCCTTCTTCAGCTTCGTTGAGGGAAATGCCCATCATCGCATATTCCGGCCTTAGCAAAATGTGGATCTTAGCCTCCTCCCACTGCGCAAGACTGGCTACGTCACTTACTACCATTGCGTCCTCCTTTACTTCTTCCAGAAAATCAAAGCTGTCGAGAAAGTCGTTGTACTGCCGGATGCAGTATTCCAGAACCGGGAAGCCCTTGATATCCTTCTTGTAATTCTCGGAATAAAATGGCGTATAGGGCTGCCCAAATTCTTCGTCAAGTACCAGGATGTTGTAAAAGTCATCCCAGACGCCAAGATCCGGGAAGAAGCAGATCGACACGGAAAGCTTGTGGGCAAAGCGCCGCTCGGCAAACATAAACGCATTTTCATGCATCCATGATCCGCCGGGCCGGAACCCCGCGTCCCGGAGCTGCTGCACGGTCGGGACGTATTTCAGCTTGTAGCTTTTTGCCTTCATCCGAGCCCTCCGATCGCAATAAGCGGGCAGTCGCTGCGCCTGTACTGCATATCGCAGGGATTTCCCTCAATGCGCCAGATTTGTTTATCTGCAACGCCGTAGCAGACAGGGAAGTCATCGTTTGTATACCCACACAGCGGACAGTCGCCGCAGGATTTTGGCATGGCGTCTACCGTAATGCTGTAGATTTTCATTCCGCACCGTCCATTCGTGCAGTATGCTTCTGTATTGGTTTTGTAAGAGCGTCCTCAACGCTCCACCCGCTGGAAAGTCTTCTCCACAGCGTAGAATCTGACATATTGAACCGCTCACACCAATCCGCCGCGCAAAGCGTCTCGCCCATAAAAGTTATCAAGTGATTTGTCCTTTTGTTTCGCATATTCTCTGACACCGATACGAATCGTATGTTTCCGGGGAAATAGCCATTTTCGTTGTTTATTCTGTCAACTTGCAACCCATATTCCCAGCCATTTGCCATACAATACTTTTCAAATTCTGAGAAATCTTTTCGCCAAGCGTCGCTCATTTTTATTCCCCTTCCGCCATAATTCTTGTAGTTTTTGGCGTTTGGGTTATTGCATCTCTGAACGATTCCATCCCAAACTCGATAGAGTTTGAAATTACTTTTTCTGCTCATCTATATCCTCCGTCATTCTTGCGCCGCAATGGGGACAGAACGCGCTTTCTCCCATAAAAATGACATCCTTCTTGCTCATGTATTTATCCATTGTTTCGGCTCCCTCGATTTTATAGTCTGAGCGATTTCGGCCTGTCGAGCGGCAGGCCTGCGGCGTTGCAGTAGGTGATGTACTTATCGAGCGGGACAAGCACGGTGTCGTACTGCCTGTACTTCTTGCAGAAGCCGATGCACATCTGTACCGGCTCATCGACCTTGCACACGCCTCCGGCGCCATAGCCGCTTTCCTGCCACTCTTTCAGGGAATATACCTCTGCGTTGTTTGGGTACTCGGTATAGCCTCCGAAGGAGCGCTCTTCTTCGTCATTGGTGCGGCTGCCCCACAGCCAGCACGGCATACCGAACTTCCAGCCGTGTATGGTGTGCTTGATGCTTACGGCTACGAGATTTCTTTCATCCATTTTTTACCGTTCCTCCTGTTGTGCTGGTGTGGTGGGTTTGCGGCTTCGGACAAACCGTGCATTGACCGCTGCAATATTCCCATCCTCCGCCGCAGGGGCGCATTCCCATTGGAAGCGTTGTTCCAGCGTTTGCGGTCATGGGCGGAATGGGCGGTACTCGCAGACGAAACAGCGTTTCGATGCGCTGCCCATTTTTCGGCGGGCTGTTCCATGACGCAGTACGGGCAAGCTCAAAATGCTTCATGCATTCTGCGAACGTCAGCCCAAGCGCCCTCTCGACCAATTCGCTGTCCACCCATTCCCCAGATAGAAGCCGACGCATCGTGTCATTGTCCTCACGCATGATCTTTTCGACGTTGTTTGGTTCAGGTATCATCACGGGTTTCCTTTCTTTTGATTTTTTGTGCCGTGCTCCGGTATTTCTGCGGGAGTGGAAACACGGTTATCAGTACATCATTATTAAAAATGTATACGTTGTTACAGTAGATGCGGATGTTGTTGGCGGTCTTATGCTTCCAATACAGGGCGGTTATGTAGCGGTTCAGGCTGCCTTTTGTTTCGCAGTGGCGGATGCCGTTTTCGAGCGCTTTCTGCGCGTTCTTTTCGGCGGAGCGCTTCGGGAGACCGACGCGCTCCTTTGTCCGCTGCACGGCGTGGTCCGTCAGGTGGCACATTCCGCAGCCGCTTTCTCTTCCGCCTCGATCATCCAATCGAGATATACCGCCGCTTTGCGCAGATCCTCCGTGCCGTTCTTGAGCCGGTAACGCCACAGATACTTGATGATGTTTCCTTTGCAGTAGTCGGCGAACTCCTTGTCGCCGAGGCTTGCGCGGATGGCGTCGATGCATTCGATTCCGCCGCTCGTGTAGTGATCGGGGTGGTTTACGTTGTCGTTCATAGCGTCTCCTTTCGTTACCCGAACAGCGCTCTCACGCGATCCGGTAAAGCATATAGGTCTTTTCTCGTTATCTCCGGGCGGATTTCCTTGATTCGCCACGGGAGGCCGATACTTGTAAGCAGCTCTGTGAGGAACAGGCGTGGTACATCCAGCCGCCTCGCCATGCCGGTTGCCATCGTGCCGCTGTTGTATTCGCGCAGGAATGTCTCTTCGCATATGCAGCCCTCGAGAGGCTTTTCCATATAGCTTTGTCCCTGCGCATTCCGGCAGTCGATGCACTCCGGAAGCGGGCAGTTTATGCAGTCCGCTATCCATTCGGGCTTGTCATCCGTAAACTTCAGCGCGTGTCCAAGTTTAGACAAGATCTATTACTCCTTCCTCCCGGTAGTGGTCGTCTACCCACTCTTGCATACACTCCTCGCAGATGACGAATCCTCCCGGGAACACATACCGGGGCATGGCGCTTTCCAGCACTTCCCCGCAGCAGTCACAGTAATCGTTCATGTAGTTTCCTCCCATTCTTTGTCGGCCTTTCGACGAACGAGATGCAGCAGGCGGCTCACTCCCTGAGTGGTCAGCCCCTCTACGGCGCCGATTTCCCTGAGAGTGGCCCCTCGCGCGCGCATCCTGACGATCCGTTTCTCCCGCTCGTCGAGACGGGCGAGGAAGGCTCCGGTGTCCACGAAGTCCACGTCGGCATCTCCGACCACTGTGTCTTCCAACGTGATCTCGTCTCCGCCCCTCTGCACACCTACGACAGAGCTCAGCGATACGGTCGGCAGCTTCGTCTGTTTCATATCCGCGCGCAGATGTAGCACGATTGCGTTCCGAATCGCCCGGCAAGCGTAGGTCGAGAATGTTCCCTTGTCGGGGTCGTAGTGCAGGCAGGCGCTCCATAGTCCGATCCGGCCCTCCTGCGCCGCATCTTCGTCGAAGGCAATATCAGGGAAATATTTATTCAGGACGAAGAACACCAGCTTATCGTTTTCCTCGTACAACCGCAGAGCCTCTTCCCGTTCCATAGCCTCAATCCTTCTGGTAAAATTCGCACTCGTAGCCGTCCGCGCGCAGCAGCAGCCCCGGCGCCCAGTCGATGGGCTTTCCCATGAGCTCCGCCATGCGCTCCCAGCCTCTGCCGGAGTGCTCCGGCTCGCTGCACACGATCTCGTCGTGTACCGTGAATCGTATATCCCATCCGTCGTCGGAGAGATTGAGCATCGCCTCGCGCAGGCAGTCCCGGGCGATAGCCTGTACTGCGTTCTCCACGAGCCGCCCGCCGAATGTCTCCACCCGCTCCCACTTTCTGGTTGTCTGGTTGAGCACCATATAGGTGAGGCACTTTCCTGTGCCCACCCGGCGCGGGAAGTCGCGGTACTCCGCGTTGAAGTACGCCATGCGCCGCCCGCTCGGGAGTCTCAGCCACATGATGCCGCGCTCCCATTCGTAGCGGATGCCGTGGATGCCGGTGTCTGCCGCCGTGTGCCGGGATGCGCACAGCGAGGCGGCCCGCTCCAGCTTCTTCCAGAGAGCAACGACCTTCGGTGAGGACTCTCTCCAGCGTCCGACGATCTCGCCCATCTCCTCCTCGGTCATGCCGGGGTGCATCGTTCCGTTCATGCCCTTCCACGGCTTGTCGCCGCCAAAGGCTTTCAGTGCTCCGACGCCCCCTCCGTATCCGAGCGCGAGCTCCGCGATCTTTCCCTTCTGCCGGAGATCGCCGTTCTCGCCGTGCTTGACCACCGGAACATGGAACATCTGCGAGGCGGAGGCGCAGTAGATGTCGCCGCCGTTGCGGAAGACTTCCATGCGCCATTCCTCTCCGGCGAGCCACGCCGTTACACGCGCCTCGATCGCGGAGAAGTCTGCCACCACCAGCTTGCATCCCGGCTCCGGTACGATGCCGGTGCGGATGAGCTCGGACAGGACGCCGGGCACGTTGTCGTACAGGCACGTGAGCGTATCGTAGTCTCCGGCGCGGACGAGCTCCCGCGCCTCGGCGAGATCTGGCAGGTGATTCTGCGGCAGGTTCTGCACCTGAAGCAGCCGCCCCGCCCATCGCCCGGTGTGTGCTCCGAAGAACTGCATCGTCCCGTGGACGTGCGGGTCGTCGTCCGTGGAGCAGCGCAGCATGGCGTCGTACTTAGAGGCGCTGGTCTTTGCGAGCATGGAGCGGATGGCCATGAACTCCTTGGCTTCGTCCGTCTTGAGCTGCGCCACCACGTCGGCAACGGCCTTCTTGTTGAGGGACATGACATCCAGCCCCTCCTGCTCACGGAGCCAGCGCTTCACCTGTGTAACGGAGCTCGGGTTGTCGAGTCCCGTGAGTGCTATGGCCTTCTCCGTCAGCTCGGCCTTGAACCGCTCGTCCATCTCGGAGGCATGTGCGGCGAGCGTCCTGTCCACCCGAACACCTCTCTCGTTGATGCGTGCGTCGAGACACCAGATCCGGTGCTCCGTTTCGTCCGGCATCCACTCCTCCAACATGTGGAAGATCGTCCGCTCCGCCACCACGTCCTGCCGGTTGTATTCGCAAAACTGTGCCCAGCGATCCGGGTCTGCGGACGGGTCGTTGAAGCTGCCATCCTTCTTCGGCACGCAGAACCGGCGGATGAGATCGCGTCCGGCCTTGTCCTTGGCGGCGTCCTGCGGAAGACACAGCGCTGCGCTGCACTGCCCCAGCGAGAGCGGAAGGCCGCAGCTCGCGGCGAGCACCATGGCGTCCCGCCACTGCTCCGGCGGCGCGCAGTCCCCGTACACACGGGTGAACACGCCGCGCTCAAAGCTCGCGTTCCATGCGACCTTGATGTACTCCGGGTCGTGGAGCATCTCCCGGAACTCGGTGTCATCGTCGCCCCGGGTAAAATCAACGAGCTTCACATCGCCGTCGTCGATCGCGTAGGAAAGCAGAAGGAGTGAGAAGCTCGCGTCATTTATGTATCGGTGGGAGCCGCAGTCCGCGATGGGTATCGCGGACCGGGTCTCCACGTCGCAGTGCAGATAGGGCATCAGTCGTACAGACCGGAGAGGGCTTCCTCGACGTTCACGCCGCCGCCGAGCTTCTCGCCGTCGCGGGTCTTGACCACCACGTTCAGACCGGCGGCCACACCGCGGTTGCCGTTCGCGTCGTAGGGGTAGAAGTTGATGACCGCCGCGCCGTAGCAGCCGGAGTAGAACTCCTCGCTGTCCATGGCGTCGAAGAGCTCGCCGCCGTCGGCGACCTTCACCGCGGGTCGGTTCTTCTCGGAGGAGTTCGCGTTGAGGAAGTAGTGACCGGCGTAGTTTTCGTCGTCCTCGCGCTCGGTGTCGCCGTCGCGCAGAGGCGTCTTGCAGTTGCCGGGGATCTTGCCGCCCCACTTGCTCGTCTTGCCAAGCTGCTTGGCGGCGTTCACGGCCTCCTCGATGAGCTTAACGGCGCCGGTGTTGCTCTTCGGAATGAGGAGCGAGACGCTGTACTTCGGGTCGCCGCCGTTGGTGCTTTTCGGCTCGAACACATGGGCGTAGGAGAAGCGCACCTCGCCGATGCGCACGGAGGTCTCAGACAAACGCTTGTTGAAATTCATGGTAGATATGTTCCTTTCAAAAAATTATTTTTAATCCAGCAGATCGCTGAGTGCCGCCTCACCGGAGTTGTATTCCGGGCGGCTGTCGGTTTCGGGGACGAGCGTCAGAGCGCCCTCTCCCTGTGATACGAGCCCGCCGAGCAGCGCATCAAACGCCGCCTTACCGAGCTCCTTCTCCATCTCGGAGCAGCTCTTTAGCTTGGTTTCCTCATACTGCTCCCGCGCATATCCGGCGCGGGCGAGGACGTTGACAGCCTCCTCCTCGCTCGTCCACTTCCGTCCGGGTCGTCTGCCGCGGACGAGCTTGTAGCCTTTCCAGCGGAGGCCGCGTATAGCCTGACTCTGGGCGTACTCGCGGATGTCCTTGATCCACGCCTCCGCCGTATCGAGCACAGCGAGGATACCGGGGATGTCGCTGTCGGGAATCACGCGCGGCTCATCGAAGCCGTGCTTGAAGATGTCCATCGCCTCAGCGGCTCGTGCGGCGCAGATGGCTCTGGCTGCACAGAACCGGCAATGGTCTCCGGTCTTGAACTCGCCCTCGCCTCGGTGCGCCATCTCCGCCAGAGGCCGGATGTTCTCGCCCCACGCGAGCAGCTCGGCGCGGGTGAGTTTCTCCTCGGTCACGCTCTCCAGTCGCGGCTGGACAATGACGGTGCGAATCTCCTCAAAGCCGTAGAGATCGCCATAGGCGTCCACAGCGCCGAGCGCGTAGAGCCGTGCCTGCGGATTCTCGATGGCCGAGACCGGTACGCCCTTACCATATTTCAGGTCGATGACGAACAGCACCTCGTCGCTCACGATGACAGCGTCCGATGTGCCCCAGCAGTCCTTCGCCCAGCGGCTCATATCCACACGCTGCTCCACGTAGAGCTGCGCATCCGGGGTACGCTGTCGGGCGGCGTAGAACCGCTCCAGCACCTCGTCAACGTAGCGGTCGGTGTTGCGCTCCATCTCGGCGGGGATGTCTCCGAGAGCCTTCTTCAGCTCTCCGAAGCGGAAGGCGTTGATCTCCCCTATCTCCTTTCGCAGCTTCAGCTCGGAGAGGGCGTGCGCCTTTGTTCCCTCCTCGGCGAACGTGGAGCTCTTCTCCCCGAACCGGTCAAGGAGCTTCGCGTTCAGCCGAGCCGAGGGAGGGCAGGTCAGCCAGCGCTTTGCCGCGGACGGGCTGAGCGGTGCATGCGCCCCCGGCATCAGGCTTCACCCAGCTTCGCCATGACCGCGCCGTACTCACCGGCGGGGACGGCTGAGAAGTTGTCGTAGCCCAGCTCACCGAGAAGCTCCGTCACTTTCACTCCGCGTTTGCGGCTCTCCGCCAGAGCGGCGCGGACTTCCTCCTTGGTGTAGCTGCGTCCGGTCTCCGGCGCGGGCTCGGCCACGGGTTCGGCCACCGGCTCAGATACGGTCTCCTCCGGGGTGTCCAGTCCGAGGTCTTCCTCCACAGCCTTCTTCACGTGAGCGGGGGTGACGTCGATCACGTCGGGCTTCTCCTGTGTCATCAGTCCGATGCGATCTGCGAGCCAAATGAGATCGGTCATGTTGCTGAGCATCTGACCGTAGGCCGCGCTGCCCGGGTCCATGGCGCAGAGCTTCTCCGACATGCGCTGAATTTCAGTGCCAAACAGTTTCGTAAAGTCGATCATTTCTTTATCAGCTCCTCCTTCAGATAGCGGCGGCCAACGTTGAGCACGAGCTTCGTCGCCGCAGCCCAGATCGTGTCGGACATCTCTGCCTCCACGCGCTTGGTCGCCACGGTGAGCGCCTTGTCCAGCTCCTCCGGGGTGATCGGTTCAGTACGCCCCTTGGCAATGGTCGTGTAGTCATACTTCTTCGGGACCTTCTCGTAGTGGTACTCCTCCGGTACCGAGATCTTCGGCGGGGTTTTTCTGGTTGCCATGTTCATTCCTCCTTAATATTGGTAGTGTGGGGATTTTCTGATGACGTCACGAGAAAAAGATGATGTCACGCTCTTCGCTCGTCAGATGCAGCACCTCGGAAATTTTCTTTGCCTCCGACACACGGAAGCTGCCAGCCCCGCTGGAGAGCCGTCTGTACAGGGTATCTCGGGAGATTCCTACCGCTCTGCTCAGATCATCCATGCTCATGCCGTTTTCCACGACCTTCGCTTTCAGTTTGTTCATCCCTTTCGCCTCCTTTCTGTCCTCGAATTTTTCTGAGACAGCCACATCATAGCAGCCAGATCGGAGTTTGTCAATAGTAAAATCGCAAATTTTTGAAATTTTTTTTATTTTCTGCAAAATTGTACTTGCGTTTTCCGAAACAGTGTGGTACATTTAAGACAACCGGCGATGAATAACAAAAAAATCCCGCTCCTGTGCTGGCGCACAGAAGCGGGAACAACCGAAATCACCCACACTACCAATGTCAAGGATCACCCGGTCGCTTTGCATTATAGCAGACCGGGGAAGAAATTTCAAGGAGGTTTGCTATTTATGGGTAAGTATCTCACCGCGACATTCACGCTCCCGAACGGGAAGCGCAAATACATCCGCGCCACTACAAAGACAGAGCTTGCCAAGAAGCTCGCCGCCGCCAAGACGGAGGCGGGTCTCGGCATCGACATCAGCGACACGACTACGGTGAAGGAGTACGCCGAGCTCTGGCTGCGGCTTACGAAGACCGGGAGGGTAAGCGAGAATACAGAAGCGTACCTGCGAGCCCGGCTAAAGAACCACGTCTATCCGTACATCGGCCCCATGAGAGTCCGGGACGTCCGCGCGTCTCACATATTAAATGTAGTAAGGCAGTGCTCCGATAAATCCCGCGGTTTGCAGTCGGCGCTCCTCGGCAATCTACGCGCCATTTTCAACGCGGCGGTGGATGATGGCCTCATCCTCCGCAGTCCTGTTCCTCTGACTCTTCGGGCTGGCGGGGTCTCCACAGCGGAAACAGAGGCGCTCACCTCCGCACAGCTTAGTGAGTTCTTGGAAAAGACCCGCGATCTCTCCATCTGGCCGGCCATCTACGCTATTAGTCAGACGGGTATGCGCCGAGGCGAGATTGCTGGTCTTCTCTGGTGCGACGTGGACACGGAGAACCTTGTCGTCCACATTCGCCGCCACGCCGTTACAGACGTCTCCGGCAGAGTGGAGATCAAGGAAGGAGCGAAGACAGACGCAGGTGTACGAGACATCCCTATCACACGGACCTTTGCTTGCTGGCTACAGGAACGCCGCCGCGCCGCATCATCCGTCTTTGTATTCCCGAATAGCAGAGGAGGATGTTACTCCGGCAGCGCTTTCGACTCCGCGTGGCGTACCGCCGCGTCGCGGGTAGACTTTCCGGTTCGCCCACACCAGCTCCGCCACACATACATCACGACGCTGTTTGAGGCCGGGCTGGACATCAAGGAGATACAGCGGGTCGTCGGGCACGCTGACCCGAGCGTCACTCTCCGCGTCTACACGCACTACCGTGAAGCCCAGAGAAGCCAGAGTACGGCAAAGAAAGTACGGGAAGCTCTGGGATAAAAAGAACGGAAAATGTAAAATACCCGTACAGATTTGTTAAATCTGTACGGGTAATTCCTTAGGTTGCACGAGTGTTGCGCGGCTCAGAGTTTCCGATCGGCACTGCGGAGCCAGAGGTCGATAATCTCCTCGTGCTGTTTGGCGATCTGCGCGTAGTTGTCACGCTGCTGCGTAACGACGGCGAGTTTCTGCCGGAGCGCGATGTTCTGATTGACGAGGTTCTGCCCCTCCGCTGAGGCATCAATGGGGATGTTCTGAAGCGCCGTGCGAATGTACCGGGAAAGCGCGGCATGTACCGTCGTCCCCTTGCTCGCGCAGAGATTCTTGAACGCTGCGGCGTCCTCCTTGCGCAACCGGCAGGATACCGTCCTCATGTTTTCCTTGTCCCATTCTTTGTTCGGATTGTTGTTCATATGCGTGGCTCCTTTCGTATTTACTGTCTACAGTATACGCATATTATGCTTCGCTGTCAACAGTAAAATGACCCGCTCGCAAAAAATTTTCACGAGCGGGTCTTCGGTCTTACCAGCCGAGGAGCTTCTTAACGTATGCCGCGGTCTCCTTGCTCACCTTGGGATCTTCCCTATCGGTTGAGGTGGTGTTCTGAGAGAGCCAGAGCAGGAACTCATTCCTCACGACTTCTGCCAGCTTGCTTCGCATTGCGTTGAGGCGCTCCGCCTTCTGCGCGTCAGTGAGCCTCGCGTAGCTCGGGTCTGTGATGATCGTAAGCACCGCGTCGTTGTACGTCGCATGGCTGATCTCCACGTACTTCTCGCGCTGCTCTTCGGTCAGAATATACTCCTTGTCCCTGTCCTCCGGGTCGACGTAGGATACCGGCTTGGTCGTCGGAGGCTGGAATGAGTACTCGTCGGACAGCCCGTAGAGCCGGAGCAGCTCATCCGTGACCTCCGTGTCGTAGGCGTCATCCGGGGAAAGGATGCGTGCGACGCTGTATTTGGCCTCCTCGTCGATAAGCTCCTCCTTGTCGCTCACTCGCAGGACCGGTTTGGCGTTCTCGCTGTCGAGCAGCTTCTGCATTTTGTCCTTGAGCTCCTTATCCACATAGCCGCACGCGACCTCCAGCATCGCCGCACGCTCCTGCGGCTTCGCCTCGCCATATCTCTCCGACGTGATGACGGAGAGCATGGCGTCGTTGTACAGCGCCGCGCGGGTCGTTGCGTAGTAGGTCTGCTGCCGCGAGTTAAGGTTGTAGACGTAGTCGCTGTCGTTCTGGCTTCGGAAGGTAGCCGGTACGCTTGTCGAGAGTACGAAGCTGTACTTGCTCGCATAGCTGTCCAGCGCCACCAGCTCTCCGACCACGTCGTCATCGATGGCGAGATTCGGATTGTTGATGCCCTGAAGAACGTACTCCGCCTCGACCTTGGCGAGTTCTACCGAGGTGATGGTCTTGCTCTCGGACCTAATGCCGCGCTTTTTCAGCAGTTCGGCGAACTCGCTCTTCGTCTGTGCGAGAGCGTAGGACTCCTGCTGCTGCATAGCGGCGGCCTTCGCAGTCTTCGACAGACTCTGATAACGGCTTGACCGGATCAGCGCTGTTGCCGCCTCGGCGAAGTTGGCCTCATACGCGGAGATGAACTCCGTCCGCAGCCCCTCGTCTCCGGTGATCTTGAACTGCCTGTTGGGGTTGTTCGGGTCGCGCAGATACGCGGGGCAGGAGAACGTCGGGTCAAAGTCTATGTCCCCCGGGTTGTACCCGTCGTCCGGCTCGCCCAGCCAGATCAGCTCGTTGCATACCTCGCCGCCGAGAATGCTGTACTTGATGTACCGCTCCGGGTCAGTGATCTCACCGGACATGCAGCGATTGTAGAAGTCCTGCGCCAGCCCCGCGAGAACAACGATCTTGCCCTTGATCTGGTCCTTTTCCTCGCCGTTCGGCAGCGATCGTGCTTCTTTGGCGAGCTTCTGGATCAGCGCCGAATAGCCATACCGCTGATCGGACAGCGCCGCAAGAACAGCCTCGTCCAGCGATCCGGTGGCCCCTCCGTTTTTGTACTTCTCAGACGCCACATCGCTCCTGAGCTGCGAGTACATGTCGTAGTACCGCGTCACCGTGCTGTTGCTGTAGCGGTCGTCCGTGACGAATACCTGCTTGGTGTTATCCAAGAACATCTGGAAGCTGTCTTCCGCGAGGTCCAAGAAGCTGTACTCGCCGTCCGTCCAGTGCTGGACGTTCATCCACGTCAGACCCTCCCAGATCTGGCTGTAGAAGTCACCAAAGTAGTAATTGAGGATGTAGTCCCATGCCATCGGGTTGAGCTCTGCGAAAACCTTAGACGTAATCGACGCGATGAGATAGGCAAATGCGCTGGTGTTCTCGTCGTACACGTCCATCGGATGCGTATCCTTGAACTCGTCGAACGTCTTCGGGATAATTACACTGCCAGCATAGTTCTCATTGCGGTCGAGTTGCCGTCCCAACTGAATAAGCAGTCCGACGGGGACTTCCGGGAGGAAGTTGCCCTTGATGGAGATGTCCCAGTATGTCTCGAACGGTCTCTCATACCCAGTCGAGCCCTCCATCAGGCGCATGACGGCGTTGCCGAACACCGCCGCCCATTCACGGGTCTTGGCAATGCGGATCCACTTATGATCCCCGGCGGGGATCATGTAGTAGTTATCCTTTACGTAGTCGGAGAGCTGGTTGAACTCCTTCTCCTTGTCCTTAGCTTTGCGCCACAGACCAAAGAGTATCTCGGGGAGTATGGCCCACAGCAAGCCCTTTGCTGCTGTCTTCCCGTTGAAGCCTATTGTCTTACCCGGAGTCTTGCTCTCGAACACGCTGCGGAAAACCTTGGCGATGCCCTGAATCGCCGGGTTGAAATACGGCTGCCACGAGTTTGCGAACCGCGCGACCCACCCTGCGCGAGAGAAGTCCACCGTTACTTCCGCCGCCCGGTGCATAGCTATCATGCGGGTCGTCGGGGTATCGCCCATCCTCCGGATCGTGGCGAGGAACTCTGCGAATCGGGTAACGGATTCACTCGTTTCACCGATGGCGCTGAGTACATTCATCGTACCCTTCACTACTCTCTTGACGACTTTTGGGTCATCGATAGCATTGACGAGGCCCTTTTTCCGGTAGTTGATGTTCGCGTGTTCGCCGCCGAGTGCGCAGTATACGCGCCAGAGATCACTGTTCTGCGCGATGTGGGCGCATGCCTCGAGCCAGCCTCTGCCGTATGCGACGGATTTGTTCTCGGTGTTGACAAACGCCGTCGGGACATCTCGCGTGACATTTCGCACTGAAAAGAACATGTTCATGCCCGTGATAGCCAGCTTCATCGGGGTGGTGGTCGCGTTAAAGACGTCCATGATCCACTGAACCTTCTGATAGCCCTTGCCTATCAGGTTGTTCATGGAGTGGTACATCCCCTCCGAGATGTGGGCCACGATCTTCTTGCCGTCGCGCCATGTTGCGAGATAGTACCCGCCGTCCTCACCGTCAACCTTTCCGACTGCCGCGCCGGCGTCGTCGCTGTCCTCGGCTTGTGCCTTCTGGAATATCGGGTCGGTCTTGCTCCAGACGATCCGACCGAACTCCGCGAAGTTCCCGTCGTCGTCCACCAGCAGCTCGTCGAAGAAGTTGTTCACGAGCATACGGCTTCGGTACGACTTCACGTAAGTGCCTATGATCGACGCCAGCTGATCGGCGATAGGCTCTATGCGCTTCGTGGAGCCCTTTGCCGGCTTCAGTTTGGCGCCTACGTTCATGGTCTTGGTGAGGCTGCTTATCATCTCAGCGTATTCCTTGACGAAAGCACCATTGCTACCCTCGCGGTGCGTCGGTACATAGTGCGGTGCGGCGTTGCGGATGTTGTCGTAGTCCTGTTCGCTCACGGCGCCGCCTACAACGTAAGTGCGCATGAACAGATCCCACCAGTCGTAGAACGCATCCGCCTTGGCCTGTAGCCACGGGTTCTCGCTCTGGAGCTGGTTGAGCATCCTCTGCGCGTCTTCCGCGCTGAGGGGGATCGGTGTTCCATCGTCGAACGTATCGTTCACGGCGAGCACCGGTTTGTTCTTCGCTCCGCGCTGCCACAGAAGAAGTTGCGCGTACTTACCGATGATCGGGTTGCTGTTGCGGTACTGCTTGATCTGCTCGGGGGTCAACTTGCGAACCTCGGGGTACAGAGCCTCGTAATCCTCAACGGCGCGGTCGGCGCGAACCTCCGCCGACATACGGTCGATCGTCATGTTCAGAAGGAAGTACTTCTCCAGCGTATTCTGAGCATCTCGGTCGATCTGGCGGGGGTGGATCTTGTCACGGCACAGGAACACATCCGCAAACGAGCTGCCGATGACGTTGCCGTTCGGGTCTACGAGCGCGTCGGTAAGGATCGCGTTGGCCGTGGCGGAGGCGCCGCGCACCAGTGTGATGTGGTTGTTGAGATTGTCCAAGCGGGTCTGCTTCATACCGGCTCTGGAGACAGCCTCGCAGTCGTTGAAGCCAAGTCGGTCGATGGTGTGCAGAATCTCCTTCGGGGTCTTGGACAGGCTGAGCTTCCTTCTCTTCTTTGAGTACGGCTTGCCGACATTGATATCGTCCAGTCCGTACCTCTTGTTCACACTGGAGGTGTCACGCACCGGTACACGAATCGGCTTTCCGGACTTTGCCTCCTCGGCCTCCCGCGCCAGCGTGTCCGGTGTCACTTTGTGCTGCCTTGTTTTCTCTGTGTAGCCGACCGGAGCGGTTAGCTCTGTGGCGCCTTCTGCGCGCAGATCGCGGACAACCTCCGCTCGGATGTTGTTCGCGTCGTTCGCTTCGATCTTGCCAGCCTCGTCGAGCGCCTTTACTACCTCGGCGCGGCGGTTCACACGGGCAGTCTCGCTCTCCTCGGGAACAGTGTCGCTGTCTGCTACGATATCGTGCAGCGCCTCGACATCATCATAAGTGGCGGTCGTCCCCTTGTAGCCCTTCTTGTTATTGGCAATGGCGCGATTCACTGCGTCTCTGTACAGCTTGTCGCCGATCTCGTTGAGATCGACCCGGCGCGCCGCCTTGAGCAGCTCGCCCATTTGTCGTGCGGGATCTGCGGAGAACATACCCGAACGGAGGCCAAGAATCTGATCGGCTGTGATCGTATTGTCCTTAGCCCACAGCAGACGCGCTGCGCGCGTTGCGTTCATTGCCTGCTCCGGCGTCATTGCTCCGAGCCCTACGCGCTCCGTCAGGTTCTGCAAAAGGTACAGGCTTGCCCCGCCCGGAACGGTTTTGTAGTTTTCCGCGTTCTTGGCATAGAATTTCGCGCGGCTTTCCCGATTGGCTACGGTCTTCCGCAGCTCCTTGATGCGGAAATTGGTCTCCACCAGTCTCTGCCGGATCGGTTCTCCGTACATTTTTCTCGGGCCTTCGCCGCGTGTCTCGTCTCGGTATTTGGTGACGGCGTCGTTGAAAGCCTTCTTGTACTTGTACCCGTACTTCTCTTCCCATTTCACCTGCGCCGCAGTGCCCTTCTTGGGCTCCGGGGGGATCTCCCTCTGCTCCAGCACGGACTTCAGGGTAGCCGCAAAGCGCGGGTCGTCCAGATAGGCGTCCGGGTCTACGGAGCCGGTCCTTCTCTCGTACCGGATGCCCGCCTCCCACAGAGCCTCGGAGACGAGCCTCGGGTCGGCGTCCTCCTTGGAGGTGATGCCTCGGTTGCGCAGCTCTTCCTCCACTATCGCCTTGTACAGCGGGTCGAACTGGTAGGACTCCTGCTGGAGACTCGGGTCGTCGTCCATGGTGTAGCTGCCGCCGAGCTCCTCAGCATCGCTCTCGCTCAGCGAGGCGTCGATCGTCGGGTCCTCCGTGGCACGGAGGCCCTCGTATTCGTCACTGGACCCCTCGTCTTCGTCTCGCCCAGACTCATATATGCCGCGGTCAGCCTCCTCCTCGACCTGATCGATGAGATTCGCTTCGTCTTCCGGCGCGCCGCGGCCCTGCGTCTGTCGGCTGATTCGCTCCGCCGTCTCCTCCTTGGCCTTAGACTCGGCCTCGATCACGGCTTCGGCGGGCCCGATCGTCGGGTCAACGCCGAGATCCCCAGCGCGGTTGTAGTCCCGGAGCACTCGCGCAAGCTGCCTTGCTTCGTTCTGCGCGGCTGCGAGGTCTTCCTTGGCGGTTACGAACGCCTCTGCGTGGCCCTTCGCCGTCTCGAACAGTTCCTCGAGATACTTCTCTACCAGATCAAGTCGCTTGCCATCTCTACCGAAGCTGGGCTCACTCGTCCAGAAGTTATTCGTCGCCCACTCTCGCATCGTTCCAGTGACCTCGTTCTGGATACTCTGCACGGTGGTGTCTGTCCTCATAATATCGGAGGCAGTCCGCTTCGAGTAGATATTCTCCGGTGAAAGCGTGGCGTTCAGTCCCGGCAGCACGGCGCGGGCGATGAGGTCGAAGTCCGTGCCCTTGTAGGTGTCTGCCGTATTCTTCCCGAGGGCCTTCATCAGACGGGAATAGGCGAAGATGTCGCGCATCATCTGGTACTCTGCCCAGCGGCGGAACCCCTGCGTCATACTATCCTCGGCTGCCTTATTGAAGATCGTTGCGACCGGATCCGGGTCGCCGTGCCGGTCGGATGTGGAAGCCTGCTCCTCGTATTGGTAGGTCCTCTCGGTCTCAGCGGCTCCGGCGAGCGCGTAGCTCTTCTGCTGCGCCTCCGCGCTGATGATGTCGGAAACGTCCTCCCCGCTCAGATAGTGCTTCTTGTAGAGTCTCTCCGCGAGATCACGTATGCTGTCCATCTTGTCGATGGCCGCCTGCTCCGCCTTGAGCATTTCCGTAAACAGCTCCCCGCTGAACTCGGTTTTGGTACGAGCGGTCTTCTCCCGAACGGAGGCAAGTGCCACACGGCTACGGAGCTCCGCCATCCGGTCTCCTACCATATCAGTCGTCGTGGTGGTTATCGTGCGGTAGTTGTCGTGTATGAGACCGTACTCAATGGCCTTGTCGTAATACAGGTCATAGGCGCTCCGGCGAAGAGCGGCGATTTCCGTAGGCTTGAGGCCGCCTCTTGTTCCGAGCTGATTGTAGATTTCCACGAGGATGGCGCCCTGATCGGAGTGGCCCTTCCTGCCTCTGTTGATCCACTCGGAGGTGGCGCGACTGTATGCCATCTGGTCAAAGACAGCCTGCGCCGTGCGGAAGTAGATCATACGCTGCTGGGCTTCGCTCGCGGCAGCTTTATCGATGTCATCTTTCTCGGAGCCCGGCTTCGCCACAGTTCTACTCGGACGGCTCTTCAGCAGGACGGGTATGTCGTCTGCGACCTTTACGCCGCTGGCCTTCTTTGCTTCAGCCTCCTTCTTCGCGAGCTCCTTTTCTCTGGCCTCCTCCGCGGCGTAGAATTCTGCGCTGGACGCAGCCGTTGCATAGAACTTTGCGGGGAGCATGCCGGGAGTGTTGCGTATCTCGGCCTCAGTCGCGTGGTCGATGGAAACCATGGAATAGCCACGGCGCAGTCGGACATCGGCGCTGCCGTCGTTCATAAAATTGTTGTTTTCCTTGGCAAGACCGCGTCCAAGCACATACAGGATGTCGGCCTTGTCGAAGGTGAGCAACAGGTTTTGCAGGCTTTCCTTCAGTCTACCCGCCCGGTTAAACGCTCCGTCATCGCCGACATACCGAGCTCTCTCGCCGCCGGGGAGCAGCGTATCAATGAGCGCCTGATACACAGAGCCAACACTCTTCCCACTGAGACTGGCAAGCGCTTTGGGTATACGGCTCTGCTGCGCTAAGCTGAGACCCTCCGGCGCGCCCTCCACAGGCGTCAGCGTCTCGGCTGGGACGACGGGGGTGGGCTTCGGTTCTTCGGGCTTCGGTGCTTCGGTCTTCGGAGTCTCTGTCTTCGGAGCCCCGGTCTTAGCCGGGGTGACACGGACAGGCGTAGAAACCTTCGGCGTATCAGCCTTCGGCGTCTCGGTCTTAGCAGGGCTGACAGTGGTAGGCTTCACGGTCTTCGGCGCCTCGGTCTTCGGTGCTTCAGTCTTAGCCGGGCTGACAGTGGTAGGCTTCGCGGTCTTCGGCGCTTCGGCCTTCGCTGCCTCGGACTTCGCTGCCTCGGCCTTCGCTGCTTCGATCTCAGCCCGCTTCTCTATCTCCGCCCTCACGTCGGCGACACGAACCATGCCCTTCTTTCCGGAGCCGGTGATCTCGCTGAGGTCGATTCCGTTCTGCTCCGCGAGTACTCTGGCCTGCGGCGACGCCTTCTTCGGGGCGGGTGGGCGTTTGCTGTCCTGCGGCGGTGGGGTCTCTCCGTCTGGCGCTCCGGGCTTCTTCTCGATGAGCTGATCCACCGTCCTCGGCGCGGCTTTTCAGGCGGATCTGATTCAGGGAAGAAAATGCGGTCTCGGAGGCGGAGAAAAAGGCAGAGAGTGCCACCAATACTACCAGCGCTACCCAGAGCGTCATACTGCCATCGTCCATAAAAAGGGAAATCACACTCAACTTTCTGTTTTAAATTTAGTTTTATTTGCCCGTTGTATTTTCATTGTGCTTCAACCGTGCCAAGCGGGCTTTTCCGTATACAAAAATGTGCTTTCCATCGTTGCCATTTCCACGATGAAAAGCACATCAATGTTATTTTCTATAATAACATATTCTGCACACGGGTGCAAGCGTTTGGCCTGTACTCCATGTACAAAACCGGTAAATTTTAACGCAGAACCAATGCGCTGCCGTCATAATCCACCGTCAGGGTATCGCCCTCGGCATAACCGCCCTTGATGATGGCCTTGGCGATCAGGGTCTCCACGCGGCTCTGGATGAAGCGCTTGATGGGACGTGCACCATAGACGCTGTCGTAGGCAGAATCAATGATGAAGTCCTTGGCGGCGGTGGTGACCTCCAGCTTGAGGTGCTTGCCCTCCTCCATACGGTTACGCAGATCCTGCAATTGCAGATCCACGATCTTGCGCATCTCGTCCTTGGTCAGGCTCTTGTA
>ENA-ORMX01000720-ORMX01000720.1-human-gut-metagenome-genome-assembly--contig:-NODE-720-length-24360-cov-6.009710_pt1 | contig 24360 bp, 17 predicted proteins | sample MGYA00242108_ERZ509007 | MGnify/ENA primary metagenome ERZ509007 (study PRJEB26280, sample SAMEA2338745) | human gut metagenome | biome: human gut; feature: human-associated habitat; material: faeces...
GTTAGAATGAGAAAAACTCATTTTAACTTGTACTAAATCTTGACATAGGACCAATCCGGTGATCCGTACCTTTTGGTAAATTGTGGGGGCTATTCCACTTTGAAATAACTTTGATCATAATCAATAATCCATCTTACTTCCATTATGACAGTTCCTTCTCAACCGCTTTCAATTCTTTCTCGGAATAATTCATAGAAAGAATCATTTCTCTGGATAATCCACTTCCCAGCATTTTGCGAATTGCATTCTTCCTTTCCTCTTCACGTACTATTTCTTCACGTTCTTCAGCATAATCTTTCGCATAATCCTCTACCGTTTTGCACATTTCTCCAAAACCTCCTTCTGTCTCTTTGAAATACTTTACTGCTTTGCTTAATTCCGGGAATTTTGTCTCTTCAAACACATCTTTTCGCAAAAACAGTTGTAGCAGTTCCTTTGGGTGTATATGCTGCCGTAGTGGATGAAGCATAAAACCTGTTTCTCTTAATATCATCATTTCCGGAGCCCTTCTGCATCTCAATATTCATATACGCACCATTTTCCATAACACACAGCACATCCAGAATAATCTCCCTGTGCAGGCTCGTAATAACGCTCTGCGGCGTTACCCTAATTACCTTTAATTCCGGTTTATCCAACAATGTACGAAGTATCTCCTGACAGACTTCCTTTCCCTGCTTATGTAAACTGTCATAAAACAAGTAAAGTGCGGCTTCCCTGATCTCGTATCCTGACGTATTACACGCAGGATACCACCACAATAGTATCATCTGTCCTCTGTCCAAAAGACCACTTAAAATCCAGTATTGATATCTTATATCATACCATCATCCGTCCTGCAAATCAACGCCGGCTCTTTCTTGTTTTATTTTAAGCAAAGATTATCATGCTTCCATGAGAACTTCAATACGATCCAGATAATTGCCGTGTCACAACATGCATTATTGCGAAATTACCATGTATATAACGACAGATTCCAAAGTGAAAACGGCAGAACAGCTTGTCTACAGAGGGTATTGGGGTAATCTTTTTCAGCTTATTCCGACATTAAATGCTTAATTTTTCCCGAAATATCCGTGACATTTTCTACGACATAATAAGATCCATATTGGTTACGACTAATAAAGCAAACGAGGACAGCTCCTTAAACCGTCCTCATTCGACAAAACAAATTATAAACTATCTTCTACAAGCTCTGCACTTAAAGTGTTGGTTTCAGACACTCAAGAACCTCCTTGAGAAACACCAAATAACGTCTTCTCTCCTGCGATAATTTCGGTGCCTGCTCATCTGTCTTTAGCAATTGATCGATTTCATCACAGCATATCAATATTTTCTCTATAAATGCACATCGAACTGCAGGAAAAAGCGTATCTATCATCGACAAATCAAACAGCGCCCTGTGTCTCGTTTTTCTTCGAAAGTATGCAGCTACACCATCTATCCCCTTGCTAAGATAACAATCATAAATTCCCTTTATCGTTGACGAAACTTCTGGCGAATGAATCGTCCTGCTTTCATCCTTGACCGCCCGTCGTGCTTCCTCCACAAACTGGTCGCATACACTCTTATCTATCATTTTCAACATTTTCCAGCTCCTCCTGTGTAACATGATCCTACTCCGCTACATCTGTGTTCAGATCGTCAATTGCAATATTACCGATTTCAAGTTCCAGCTCTTTGAGTTTCTGTCCCAGACTATCTTTCCGTTTCTTCAAGTTATCTAAGAATGCATCTACCACTCCCTGTTTCAGCATCTCAGTCAGGATTTTCTGCAGAATCTTTACCTTCTTTCCTCTCGATTTCTCATTGAGTGCCTTCACCAGACATGAAATAATGATATTTCCACTGCAATATTCCCTTGCAAGACTCTCCACGAGACCGTCAAGATCCACATTTTCAATCTCTGCAGAAACCCGCAACTCTTCACCACTCCTGATTGCCTGTACGATCACCTTGTCCATCGGAATGATCATTGTCTGACTAAATATATTAATGACAATTCTTTTACGTTCAACCGAAACCGTACCAATGCGTCTTCCTTTGTTCTTGATCTCCATATTACGAAGATCCAGCTTCTTGAATCTGGAAAATACAATTCCCAGCTGCATACCAACTGAACTGGTCAGCATCTTTGTCAAGAGCTGTGCTTTGCCGGGGGATATGTTGTGGACGGCTTTAGAATTGTATTTTATGTGGTCAACCAGAATGGATATGGTTGTATCATTTGTATTTTTCATTGTAGAATTCTCCTTTTGTTCTATCCTCTAGTTTTCAAAATCCCATTTTACATTGCAGAAAATATTAAACATTTTTTTACTCAATATTCTTTCCTTTATAAATTGACTTTTTTCATCTTGTTCATCCGTTTTTATATTTTTTTGAATACGTTGTTTATATAACAAATAATCTCTTTCATACTTTGCATTTAGATGATTAACTTTTTCCTTCATTTTTCTTAATTGATTTCCTGATCTGCCTACAATACATTTATTTTCTTGTAATTTTTCTAACATTTCATGTATTTCTCTTTTATAGTTATCATTTTCTATTATGTAAAAAAATTCTTCTGAACCAATTATTTTATTGATATCCTCTATCAGCTCTCTTTCTTCATTCAATTTTTCATTCTCTCGAGCATCATCTCTCTGTATATGACGCCTGAGTACTTCGTATACTCTCCCTGTAATTTCATTATACTCTCTGTATCTTTTCCGACTTTCTTCCTTATTTTTCTCGTTTCTATAACAATTCAAAATATCTTCTTGTTCCATTCTTGTTCCTCATTTAATTATTGGTATTATTTTTTCTTTCTAAGATTTTATATGCGAGTCTTATTTCATGAATTATTTTACATTCATCCTCCGTCAATCGTGCTACAACATCATTTATTTTTTCTAATAAATTATCATAGCTGTTTATCATACCATCATTTTTTTGGTTAAAATCCTCAATAGCATTGTCTATAGACTCTAACACTTTATCCGACCCCATTTCCAGCCCTTCCTGTATCGCATCTTTTATCGCATCTTCCAGACACTCATCTATATTCTCTAATTTTTCATCTACTTCCTCTAATTTATTGCAAATTGCCCCATCTTCCTCCAGCATACTTATTACATTTTCATTTAAAATGTTATATATATTTTCGCTTTGAATTTTCAAATCACCTACAGTATCGTCCAATACTTGTTGTATTTTTTCAGTCCGACTGTTAAACTTCGTAATATTATTATCAACTGATATTAGTTTATCTATAATTTTTGAATCAATTAAATTAACCAGATTCTCAAGATGCTCATTTTCTGATTTTTCAATTCTCTCTATTATTTGAATTTCTTTTTCTTGACTTTTCTCAACCAATTCTAAATAATCAGAAAATTCATGATTCTGCTTTTTTATTCCTAGCATTCCATCAATTATATCCTCTAATTTTTTTTCGGTTGTTTCTTCAATTTCATCATGTTTTATCAAAAGTCTTTTTACCGTTTCCAACAAATCCTGTTTAAACACATTATTGTTTTCGTATTCTTCCTGTTGTTTTTTTGCAATTTGATTGATAATCTCTATAAGATTTTCGTTACTCCTTATTACACTCTTTAATTCAGCTGTATGTAATTTATTTTGCTCTACACAATCCTTTTCGCTTGCAGCCCTTTCCTTTTTTTGTGTAATATCACAAAATATGCTTGTACCCACACACACCATTCCGCTACTCACCATAAATGCAAGTAAAAAAGTGTTATCAATCCCTCCAAAAAGTAATTTCAAGCATGTTGTGGCAATAATACATATTAAAACCTCTACTGCATATCTATTATATTGCATAATCTTTCCTCCTCTGTTTGAAAATCCTGTATCATCTCTTTATACGTCTCAATCAACTGTTTTAATACATTACTTTTTAAATACTCTGATTTCCGGTCGCTCTTAGTCTCATATTGTTTCTGTATCCTTTCAATTTCAGAATCCAATCTGCCATACAAAAAATTCCGAAATCGATTTTTATTTTTCCTATATTGACGTAGATACTCTTCAATAAGTATAAAATTTTTTTCTAATTTTCCTAATTCCATCTTACTTTCAAGAATGCGTTCACAATCTATTTCGAAATGCAACAAAATTGTTTGCATAATATCACACATCATCTCTGTTCTGTCTTCTTTATCATCAAACAGTACATTGGTAATATAAGATTGTAACTCCATAGAAGTATCTGTAAAATTACTGTTTTGAAACAATATATTCATTTTATTTTCTTCAGACATAGGCTTGTTATAAAAATATGAGACAACAATTTGCTCAAATAGTTCTTCATTGCACACTTCTACAGATTTTACTCGTCCTAATGATATTGCCTTACTAAGCTTACGTTTTTCCAAATAATCTATTCTTTCAATATCCGTATCTACGATATATACCATATAGGAATTGTTAATTTTATCTTCTTCCAATTCTAATGAAAAATAATAATTAAAGCTTTTGCCGACATATGGATGAAACAGCCTGGCAACGCCATTCTGATAATCAACTTCATCATCCATTCCTCGCATAATCATAAAAGAAGACCCATCAACATTTTTCAGGAAAAATATATCTTCAATGACTTTCTGCATAGCTTTATTTTCTTTAGCTCCAAAATAAAAATAAATATATTTTGGAGCTAAAATTTCTAGTCTGCTTCTTACTTTTGCCTTAGCTTCTTCATTCCCTGCGCTTTCATATGAATCATATATATCAGGGAAATATTTCTTTTGAAATTTAATATTTTCTTCAAATGCAATCATACTGACAACCACTTTTCAATATCTTCTTTTCCCGACTTTAACTGTTCAATGTCAGCATCTAACATATCAATCTGAGAACTTTTTTGTTCCCGATCGCAAGATACTTCATCTAATAAATCTTCAATTTCTTCGATTTTCTGCTGACATCTACATCTCATATCCTCAACCAAACGCATTTTAAATTCATTATATGCCGATTGGATCATTTCATTGGCATTCTGTTTTTCCCGGTTCAAATAAGAATCAATGGTATCACTATAATAATTTTTTTCCTTTTTTTTCTTATTTGCTTCATTCTCTTGAGCAATCATTTTTTCCAGGTTATCCTTTTTGTCCTGCAATAATCTCCGCTGTACATCGAGTTCTTTGCGGATTCTTCTTTCCTTTCCATAATCATCCATCTCGCTTAATTCAGCCTCTCTATTTCTTATATCTGATGTAATTGAAGCAATTTCCTCTTTTATCATATTCTGCTGATCCAAATACTGCTGTTTCCATTCTTCATCTTCTATTTTACTATGAGTTGTCGGTTTAATTTTTTCTCCTATCATCCCACCTACTTTTTCTGCCCAAAAGCCAAGTGAAAGACAATCAAGTAATGTCGGCAATTCTGTTTGTTCTGTTTCATCACAATTTTCCTCGACCTTATCTTTTACTTTGTCAACAACACTCTGACCCTTTTTTAGTACAATTAAACTTTTTTCAATCAATTTCCCAGCGGTCAATGCATCTTTTGCAGTATCTGCCGTCTTTAGTACTTTTCCTGCTGTGCCTGCTGCTCCTGCAGGATTCCATAACAATAATGCAATATCAGCCACCTCTCCAGCAGCTCTACCTATCTTTTTTCCAGCATGTTCCCCTCCTTCATTCTCTACGTCTTTATAACGTGCCCTGTATCCTCCCAATTCAAAAAGTTGATTTCGAACAGCTTCTTTCTGAATTTCTTTTTCCCTAATCTGAACCTGCAGAGCTTTTCGAGCCTCCTCTGTAGAATTTTCTTCTTGTTCCTTTAACTCCCTGAGATTTTCCTTTAATGCTAATTCTACTTTACTCAATTCGGCACATAGTCCAGAATTACTCATTTCCTCAATATCTGGTTTTTTAAATACTATTTTTTCATCTATATGGAACTCTTTTATCAAATCATTAAAATCAACAGATAAATCATTGTATGCTGATTCGATAACTTCATTAAAACATTCTTCCAGATATTTTCGAATTTCATCACCTAGATTATCATTTAATTGTTTAATTTTGTTTTCCAGCATCTCTTCTGACTCGCCGTTATCAATTTTATCAATAACATATTCTTTAATTTTTTGGATGCCCTTCTTAAATTCCAACATAGTACTTTCCTGTTTTGTTTCGATCATTGAATCCGTCTTTTTTAACAGTTTTTGATACTGCTGTTGAAATTCATCTTTCTTAGCATGATATTTTTCAATTTTACCATCTATTTCTTCTAAATTTCCATTAATAATATTGCTTTTCAAATCTCTTTCTAAAATCATTTTTTGCAATCTATCATCAATAATTTTTTCAATCGCTTTTTTCACAACTTTTTTTCTTTTTTCACTTGTCTCATGTTTTATAAAATCATTAACGCATGCAATGATTTCATCAGTATATTCCCTGTCAGAAAATCCTTGTTTAGATCCAATCGGCATTATTAACACATCATTACTCTCACTCTCAAGAGCCGCACCAATCTGCTTTCTTGCCTCTTGCAATAACTTTTCGATATCTTCCTTAGAATATACTTTTTCTGTTTTAGGATTGGTTTCGTCAACATGAGACATTATAAACAATATATTTTTAGTATATCTATGTATTTCTTTAATATGTTCTATATCCGATGCACCAATTACTTTATTAAAAATATACATCACAAAATCAGCCTTATTAATTATATAATTTGTGATATGTTCGTGTTCTTTGTGAATTGTATTTGTTCCTGGAGTATCAAAAAGGTGTATATTCTTCGGAAAGCAATACTGTTCGACCGGTATTCCAAGCGCTACAACTTCCTTATTATCATCTGCTCCATATCTGGCATATCTTTCAATATTGTCTGTTGAATACTCAATCGGATCAACTGAGCCATCTATATGCTGAACCACTAAGGAGCTTTCTTCTCCCTGATACATATCTAACAAAATTGGAGTACATTCTGTATTTCCATATGGCAAAAAGTCCTCTTTGTTCAATAAGCAATTAATAAAACATGATTTTCCAGCACTAAATTCGCCTGTCACAACAAGATATGTTGTATCTTCTTTTGCTTTTTTTATAAGCATATTAATTTCTTTTATATCAACACCATATTTTTCTAATTCTTTCAATTCCATCATGCTACCTCCTCTTGGATCTTACTTATCTTATCCATAAAGTCATCATATAATTGTTTTTTTAAAATGAATCCTTCCAGTTCTTTTTCTATTTCTTCTGGAGTTTTATCATTTATCTTAACAAGATTTTCAATATTCTTCCGTTCTCTCTCAATTTGATCAGCTTCTTCCTCGACAACAGCACACAACATACTGACAAATCCCTTTTTATTTTCATCCAAATAGTCTTTAATCCTATGCTTTAAATTTATCATTTCATTTCTAATGTCTCTCAAATATGAATTTTTACTAATTGAGACTTGATTTTCTTCCAATTTCATAGAATTTTCTTCCTGTGTTTGTTTTAGTTTTTGAAAATCCTCCAAAGCCTCTTTTGAATCAATTTCAGATAGTTGGTACTGTATATTTGCCTCATTACTTTGACGTAATTGTTCTTTCATTTTTCTTTCATAATCACTAAACTCCTTTTTTTCACTTCTCATTTCTCCATGGATTTGTTGAATTTTTGTATCCGCTTCTCTTCTTTTTCTGTCATCAATCACATCCACCATTTCTGTTGTCATAATCTGTTTATCTCCCAAAAAAAACTGTCCTATTTTGCTTTTCCTTCTTACATATATTTCTTTTAATCTCTCCTCCTTTCCATACTCAATTTGAACCATATCTAACTGCTCTATTCTATTTTTCTTTTCCTTTCGGCTCTGCATATATTCCTTACGTCTTTGCTCCAACTCATCAGATATCTCTTGTCGTTCCTCTTTTTGCTGCGCCAAACTGATACTTTTTTCATATATCTTCTTATATTTTTTTCTTGCTTCCTCAACTTTCTTTTCCATTTCCACCAGCCCCGACAAATCGCATTCCGGCTTTTCGATTGTTATTTGATTAATTTTTAGCGACAGTCGAATAATTCGCGCTACTTCTGTTTCAACCTGTTGGTAATAGTCTTCATTATCAATGCTTTCAGACAAGGACTCCATTAGTTCATCTTTCAGTTTTTCTGCAGTTTCATTCCACTTTTCTTCGAAAGTATCAAATACCTTTGAAGTTATACTGTCAAAATCCTGTAATCCCATGTCAAACTTTGTCTTTACCATATCCAGCTGTTCTTTAACATCCTGATTGATTTTCTCCACTTCATTCGACAATTTATCTTCTGCTTCAGATATATTACTTTTTACTTCTTGACGAATATGTCTCTTTTTTTCCTTAATTTCCTTTTCCTTTCTATTTATTTCGTCCTTTTTCTTCTTAATTTCCGTTTGAAGTTCTTCATGATCTTTTGAGCAAGCCGAAATTTGTTCACTCAGACTATTCTTATATTGTCCCAGTGTTCCTCGTATCGATGTAAGTGGTGCAAGCAAACGATCTGTTACATTTTCATCACTAACTAAATAATCCTCTAATACGCTTTTAAATTTGTCCATGTTAGAATGTTCGCGTAATGCCTCATTCCGTTCTGCAATTCCCTTTCTTGCCTCCAAAGCAGATATCGGGTATATTTCTTTTCCTGCCATATCTATCTCCTGCTGTTTTAATTTACGTTTTAGGTCCTCCATTTCTTCCTTTCCCTGCGAATTACTTTTTTCATATTTGTTCATCAAGAAAAAGACTCTATCCATGTATTTCTGTATTTTCTTTAAAAATTCTATTTCTGGAGTTTTCCCCGGATTTTCGCAATTAAACAAAAATATAGCAGCATCTGATTCTTCCACTTGACGTAAGGCAGTTTCCGTGTGCATCTTATAAGTCGAATTAAAGCCCGGCGTATCTACAATTTCAACACCATTTTTTAATAATTCAGAATTAAGATACAAAATAACCTGTTTTATAGTCGTTTCAACTTCTCTGGAATTGTTTCGCGCAACATACTCACCAAGGTCTTTAATCCCAACTCTCTCTGTATTACCGCTAGAAAACTCTATTTCAGCTTTATTACATATCCCCTCATCCTCCGATGCATAACGCAATCTTGTAATAGTTGCTGTACTTGCCGCATCATCTTCAGTTAATATCTCCTCCCCAAAACCCATCAATGCATTTAAAAATGTACTTTTACCATTGCTAAAATGTCCAAATACCGATACAACAAATCTATCATTTTTTAATTTAGTTTGCTTCTGAACAATTGCGTCTTTAAGTTCGTTATCGCCAATTTGGATCTGAATTTCTTCAAGCATCCTAAGAATTTTATCCTTCTTTTCCTGATATTCTGCCAATTTATTCTTTTGTTCAGTCATAATTTAATTTCCTCCTTAATTTCTGTTATCTTCTTTATATAATCTTTATTTTGTATTATTTCTGGATTCTCTTGTAATATATTTTCATTATCACTTTTCAATCTTGCAATATATTCCTTGACTGCTTTTTCAACAGCATCTTTTGCATTATTTTCTATATTCTTTTTGTATTCATTAAAATAATGTTCACTTTCTGTAATTGCCTGATCAAGTAATTCTCTACGAAGATCTGTACAACAGCTCACAACATCATCTTTTTTTCTTGCCAGATATCTATCGCTATTTTTCTTTTTAAACGCAATTTCACCCTTCTCAATTGTGTTGATAGCCCTTTCTGTTTTTTCCCTTTGTTCTTTCAAATGGTTTTCTTTTCTTACTAGTTGTTTAATTCTTAGTTGTTGCATTGACACAGCACGCTTTAAATCGTTTATGTTTTTTTCATCTATGTCACGTTGTTCGTCCAACCGATTTTTTTGTTCGTCCCATTTATATTGTTCTGACCTGTCTAATCCATCAGGAACACATTTTGTTTCCTTTATAAAAAAAAACTTCTTAACTTTTATTGTTTTATATTTCTGTTTTGGTTCCGGGCGAGTACCTAATTCACCAAGTCCTTTTCTATATCTCAGATCTGATTTTCTTTTTTGCTGTTCTATTTTATTCTCTAATTTTTTTATTTCCTCTGAAAACTTATTTTTTTCTGATAAATTTTGCTCAATACTTTGTTGTATCTCACCTACACGATCCTTAAGAAATTTTTTATCATCATCTTCAAAAGAAATATCCCTATCCTCTTTATCTTTAAGATCTATATGATATCTATTTGTCGGTATTTTTATGTCGGAATATAATTTTTCAAGTTTATAAGTACTTAAAATTGTATCTTGAAACACCTTTTTTATATATTCATCAGATATCCCTTTTATTATCTCATTTATTCTAGATTCCTTTTTTTTAATTATCTGTTCAATTTCTTTTTTTGTATTTTGAATGCATTTTTGTAAGTTATCATCACTAAGATCTTCTATTTGTTTAAATAAGCCATTGATATAAATACGCTCTGTTTGGGTGATTGGATAATAACTTTTGTATTCTTCCTCCAAATCCTCTAGCGTTTTATTCAGCATATCTTTAATGTTTCTAATTATCGCATTATAAGTCTTTCTTCTAGCTTCTTGAGCCAATTCTATATTTTTTTTATTACTATTATATTTCTCTTTTCTATTGTCAGACAAACCATCTTGTTCTTTTTGTAGTTCCTCTAATAAGGAATTTATTAAAATAGAAAACTTGTCTTTGATATCTGTAAGTAAATTTTTTTGGCGTGTATCTTCCTGAAGAAAGTCAAATAATTCCGCTAAAAAAACACCAAACCCTGAACGTTTTAAATATTCATCTTGACTTAGCATTTGCCCTTTAAGACTAATATCGTGATCAGCTTTTTCTTGTTCATATAATTCAGTATTTCTTCCAAGTAAATAATCTATGCTATCCACAGGATAAACCTTAACGTCTTCCAACTGATTTTCAGCCAGTATTTTTTCAACTTTTCTCTTCAATTCGCTGATTTTTTTTGAAACATCCTTTTCCATTTGTTGATATATATCGCTCATATGTGTCATTACTACGAATATATCTTTGGATGGTATTTTTCCGATAACTTCATGTTTTCCTGTTATTATTTTTAATGCAGGTTCTGTAAAACCTTCTTTTTTTATCAGAAATATAATTGCATTTGCATTTTTTAACGCATCTCTTGTCAGTTCCATCTGCTGCGGGCTCATTTTTTCTATTCCTGGAGTATCGACAAAATATATATTTTCATCAATTTCTGTAATGGGATAATTAATTTCTACATATCCTGCATTTTTCCCGCTGTTAATATCTAAATATTCATTTAATTTTTCCTTTCCCTCTTCATTATCTAATGAAAATTTCTCTATCATGGAATTATCCTTCGTATAGATATTAACATACGCTTTGTCACCTCGACGAATCGCTGTAACGGCACCTGTTGCTTCTTTATTAGAGGCATATAAAATCTTTTCTCCCATTAGTGCATTAATAAATGTACTTTTTCCCGTCGAAAATTCACCCACAACGGCTACCCTATAAACACCACTTTCTAAGCTTTGTTTAAGACCTCTAACACTTTCCAAAAACGACTCCTGCTCACTTCCTAAAGCAGATGTATTCTCTGCAATATTTTGTATAGTAGCAATATATTCTTGTAAACGCTTTTTTTCTGTCGTATCTTTAATCTCCATGTTTTCCTCCCTGCAGGTCTTACTCCTTCAGCACTCTCTCCGCATACTCCATCAGCACCTCCGGCGACACCTCGCCGTGTCCGTTCCGGATCTTACGTTCCAACCGTTTCAGCGCCGCCTTCTCCTTCCATGTCATTGTGCTCTCCGTTTCTTTCGATCCCTTTCGGCTCCCACCCCGATCGGTACTTTTCATTTCACACCTCGCCTCCCTGTGTGCTGACCGTTCATTTATTTCATGAACTTTCTTCTCCCATGCATATTTCCTCACAACGGTTTGACTCGGCGAGCATCTTTCGCACGTATCGCTCGCTATAACCAAACTTTTTCGCAATGTCGGAGATCTTTTGCTTGCCCTGAAGGCGTTTAATCTCCTGAACGACATATTCCTTGGAGTAAAGCTTCATCGGAAATACAAACTGCTGCCCTTTGAAGCGTTCGTAGAATTCCCCGATTCGCTCTTCGCCGATGATCTCTGCAATCTCCTCATATACACCGGCATACACAGGTGTTCTCTCCTGTTTTCTTTCCATTATTTTCCACCGCCTTTAACTAATATTTTAGCAAATCGCCATGTCGTTGTAAGGTGTCATTCTCCGCTGTCTTTTCCCTTGCATTTTTCCTATCCCTATCTACATGATCATTCTACCACCCATCTGTCCGATATTTTTTTATTTTTTGTCGCGATGTCATAATCTGTCATCGTATTGCAAAACTCCGAAAGGTAATGCATAATGATGCAAGGGGCAAAAGTAGACAGCAATGGAGCAATCCGTGGCATCATTAAAATACAAAGTAGACAGCAATGTATGTTTACATACAATTTGCCGGCTACCGGCTTTCCCTGCCAAACACTGACACGAACCAAGGAGAACATGATAATGAAAAAGATTTCTTTAAAATACATATCTATCTGTTTGAGCATCTGCCTGCTGACCACGGCTCTGCTCCCATGGCTGCCTTCGGCAGCGCACGCGAACGGTCCGTCCTATTCGATGCGGCAGTTTTATAAGCTGCCGGAGGCGGAGAAGTCAGGCTCTGACCGGATCCTTCTGTACAATCGTGAGGATCTGGTCTGCCTGGATCGCTATCTGGAGGAGGGACGCAATTTTACCAACGAGACCTTTGATCTTGCCAATAATATTTACCTGTCTGATTATCGCTTTGAATATAAGAAGAATTCCAATACGACCTGGATCTATGATCGAAATACCCGCAAATGTCTTGCGCATTATGATGAAACGACGCAGCAGTTTTACGAGGGAACCGGTGACACCGTCTGTGAGGCTCCGATGAAGGGGGACGGCTGGAATCCGATTGGCTCCGTCAGGCATCCTTTTACACAGACTTTGAATGGCAATGGACATATTATTTACGGACTCTGGAATATCTGCGATGCAGCGCAGGGCATTTCTACCACCGGATCGCCTGCAGCGGATGGCGCCGGTCTTTTTGCGGCGGTGACGGGCACGATTTCTAATCTTCGCATGGAGGGTACATTTCTCTCCGTCAGCAATTCCCGGCTGGAGGATGGTGTTGAGGGAGACGGTTATGATTCGATCGGTGCCCTTGCTGCCCGCATTCCCAAAATCTCTTCCGATTCATCCGGAAATATTACGACTACCATCCGTTCCTGTTATGTCCAAAGCACTCACTTTTCCTGCAGTAACGTGCCTAATTCCGGCGTTCTGATCGGGCAGAGTCTTTCTCCGACAGCATTTGATTCGATTGCTGTCGCCGATACCGGAGCATATATCGACTGCTCATCCTCTTCGGCAGATTCGTTTACCGCCGGGCTTCGTTTCGGTATGGTGCTTGGTTATTCCAATACCCTCTATAAATCGACGTTTACGAACTGCGCTTCTTCCGGGTTGGCAACGGATGCGAGTGGGATGGCGGTGATCGGCGGCATTTGCGGAACGTGCCAGCAGGACCGTTTTGAGCATTGCGTCAATCAGACAACGGTTCGCACCGCAGGAGTCGCCGGCGGTATTGCCGGGTATATTGAGCATGTTGTAGGAGCGCATGAATGTTATTTTCGTTACTGTGATAATCTCGGCGACATTTCCGGCGTGTGTGCCGGCGGAATCAGCGGTTTTGGGGGCAGCTATCTTCCGGCACGTTATGAGTGCGGCGGTCGCACCGGCACAAATATCAGCTACTGCCGCAACCGTGGTGCCATTACTTCCGCATATATTGGCGGCGGTCTTACCGGGGTATGCGATGCATTTGTGATCACGAACAGTGAGAATTACGGAACGGTGTCCTCGACCACTCTGGCAAAGATCAGTTCCTATCCGGCTTCCCATTATGAAACGCTGATGCTCGCAGCAGAAAGAAGCGTCGGCGGACTTATCGGTGCCTGCATTCCGATCGGTCGCAAAGCAGCTTCCTATTATGACCCGATCTGTACGATATTTAACTGCGCCAACCATACCTCTGCCACACTAACGCCGGATAATGCCGATGCCGGTGGGCTGATCGGTCTTATCACAACAAAATACAGTGCTGTTCAGGATCTTTGGCTGACCCTGAATGTGCAGAATTGCTATCAGGCATCCTCCATCAACGCACTCTCATCGACAAGCAGCTCCGGCTTTACTCCGGTCTCCGGAAGTCTGATCGGCGATTGCACCGTGACAACTGCCACGCTGGAATACTGTTATGCCGTGCAGTCTGACCCGGAAAGTGCCGATATAAATAGTACCTGTTTCGGAACGCAGAGCGGCAAGCTGACCCTTAATGCCGTAGAAAATATTTCCGGAAAACAGTTGCTTGGCACAGAAACAGAGAAGAATATCGGCTCTGATCTGCTCACGCAAACAACAGCATTGCTTTACTGTCTGAACGGCTATATCAATTCCGGCTTTCGTTATGATCAGACGCAATGGATCAGTAAGCAGTCTGAGTCAGAGGAACCGATGTTAGTCATTGACGATTATACGCTGCCGACCGAGCCGCCAATAGTTTCCTTCGCCCCGGAAAAGACGACCTCACCAGTGCCTTCCGCTACCGGCACGCCGGCCGGCTCTGTTGCTCCATCGCCATCCGGCGCTCCAATCGTCTCCTCCTCTCCATCGGCAACCGACACTCCAACCACCTCTTCCTCTCCGGCAACAACCGGGACACCGGCAGTTACTTTCTCACCGGCTCCTTCAACAACTGGATTGCCAACCGATTCTTCCTCTCCGGTTCCATCCCCTGGGAAGCAAACAAATACTCCGGCCTCCCCTTCCGGCTCCTCTGTCCCAGATTTCATACAGACTGGCACACCTTCGGATCAGATGAGCCTAAGCGCAGCACCACACCGTTCCGGCGGCATCCGGATCACCTGGAAGCTTTCCTCTGTCTGGAATGGATTCGTTCTTTACCGCAGTCCGAAAGCCTCCGGTATCTATCAGCCGGTTGCAACCATCTCCTCTTCCCGGAAATCATTTACGGATAAGAAGGTGACCGCCGGCAAGACCTACCACTATAAGGCAATTCCATATATCCAGAAAAACGGACAGACCATCTACAGCAATAACACCGTCATTCGCAGGGCAACCGCCCGCCTGATGGCACCGACCTTTCGCGTGAGCCGCCACCGGACAGCATCCGGCAGACGATTTCTCCAGATCCGGCTCCGCAACAATCATGGTAAATATCTGCGTCTGCGCCTGAAAAACAATAATATCCGCCAGCAGAAACAAACTTTCCGGCTGCAGTACAGCTTCCGGAAAGCCACCCTGTCCATCCGCATCCGCACTTATAAGCAAAAGAAACGGACGAAGGGAAGCTTCTATTCACGGGCCAAGGTGGTACGAATCCGGGAGTAAGTAGGACAAACCCCCTTCCTTTTTTCCACTGATATGTTCCGCCTATTTCTTCCTATTTATATATTATTCTTATTTTTCCACGCCTCCATCGCCCCTATTTTGTTGCAAATCCGACATAAATCGTGCATAATATACATGATATTGGGGCAATTATATTTTGCCTCCGACTGATGCCGCGGACGACTTCTTGCATCATATACACGAATTTATATTGAAAATATATACGTATCTGCACCAACGGGGGGGGACTTGTTTCATGAAGAAATCCTATTATAAGTACATATCTATAATCTTGAATATCTGCCTGATGCTTGGCAGTTTTCTTATCTATCTGCCTGCGCCATCTGCACTGGCAGCAACCTCTTGCTCAATGACCGAGTATTACAACATGACAGACGACCAAAAGAAAGGCTTTTCGTTTATTTTCTTATATACCCGCAACGATCTGGTGTATCTGGACAAGTATCTGGAGGAGGGACGAAGCTTCAACAGGGAAACCATTGAGCTTGCCAATGATATTGCGCTGTCTGACTATGATTTCAAATATGATTCCTATACGGAAACTACTTTTATTTACAGACATTCCTCCGGAGAATGTCTTGCCCGCTACGATGAAACGAATCGCTGCTTCTACAAGGGCGCAACAGGCGATCAGAAAACAGATTTTACCTTTGAGGGAGAGGGCTGGAATCCGATCGGTTCTGCCGAGCATCCGTTTCTGCAGCCCTTTGACGGACAGGGGCATCGCATCACCGGACTCTGGAATATCTGTGATGCAGCCACCGGAACGTCGAGCACAAACTCCCCTGCTGCCGACGGTGCCGGTCTTTTCGCCGCTGTCGGTGATTCCATCTCAAATCTTGTGATCGATGGGGCATTTCTGTCAGTTTCAGATACCAGTCTTTCTGCCGGGAACTATGATTCCATCGGTGTGCTCGCTGCACAATCCCCGAAGAATGATAACGAAACGGTATTTACCTATGCTCCTTCACATTCGATTACATCCTGTTCCGTGCTTAACGCTCATTTTGCCTGTAAAAATGTACCAAACTCCGGTATGCTAACGGGAGTTACCTATTGTCAGACAATTTTTCTTTCTGATTATGCTTCCGGCAGTGCATATATCGATAATACACTAGAAACAACAGCATCATCTTTCCCGCGCGTTTCTTTCGGCATGATCACCGGATATCTGCCCAAAAGCAATTTTTATTATCATTTTAAGAATTGCTCTTCACAGGGCACGGTTACCGATGCCCACAGTACAGCTCAGATCGGTGGTATCTGTGGCACAACCCGCTTCGCCTCCGCAGATGATTGCACGAACAGGACAACGATCCGCTCCGCCGGTATCGCCGGTGGAATTATCGGCAGTACAGACATTCCGACATTAGGAAAAATAGCGATAGGTTTTGACTTAGTAAACTGTATTAACACCGGAAATATATCCGGTATATGTGCCGGTGGAATCGTAGGATTGTGCAACTTCCTAACTACCCCTGAATATTCAAGTTGTATCTTTACCTTCAATATCAAAAAAACCCAAAACATTGGTTCTGTTACTGCAGCTTTATATGCCGGGGGATTCATTGGAAATGCATATAATTTCAATGTTCGCAATAGTATTAATTCTGCTCCTATATCGATCGATTCAACCCCGGAAATACAACAAAATCCTGTTTATCTGTATTTTACAAAGTTTTATTCTGATCAAAAAGCTGCCGGAGGATTTGTCGGTATTGTCATTCCCGTTTTGAACAACATCGAATCCACTGCATATACTTCCTACTGCTATACCACGAACAACGCCAATCTGTCTACGTCCACGATAACTACAGACAGCGATACATATACGGGTGGATTTATTGGTAACTTATCGCATACAACGGAACAATATTCTCTTTTTACATACTTAAACACTTGCAATAGTTATACTGCATCTGAACTCACCACTCCTGCATCTGTTTCGACATCAGCTTCCATTCGCGGTTCTCTTGTTGGCGGATATGATTTATATACAGACATAAACGCACAGTATACCTATTGGACGCAGGACAATTTGGATCTCGATGGAGAGGCTTTTGGTCAACTTAATAAGACAAACTGTTATAAAATCACCCAAAGCCAGTTGCTCGGTCAGGAAACCACCACAAGCATTGGCTCCTCCGCAGTCAATTCTTATCCGGATCTTCTGCGCTGTTTAAATAGCTACGTCGGTCAGACAGAAGACTATGATCCGTTGCTTAACTGGAAAATGCGGGATCAGGTCGGACCTGTTATTGATTACTCAACGAGCCCTGTTTCCTCTTATCCTCCGGTAATTACCTCCGTTCCGTCCCTGACCCCTGCTCCGACTACAGTGGTTCCTACTGTCACTCCGGTCACAGTTTCGTCTGACACTCCGACTTCAGCTCCATCTCTGTCCTCTGCTCCCACTACGATGACTCCCACTGTCACCTCAACGGTAACTCCGACTAACACTCCGACCGCTATTTCGTCCCTGACTCCTGCTCCGACCACAGCAGTTCCTACTGTCACTCCTACCGTGGTTCCGTCTCTGACTCCATCTGTAAGACCTACCGGACAGCCTGCGACGGAACCACGGATCACACCATCACCGACACTGCCGGTCAAAACAGCAAAGCCAGCCAAAACACCGGTACCGATTCCGGATCCTATCCTGACACCGGCACCAACAGAGACACCGACATATACACCATATATAACAAAGGTTCCGGCAGAGACAACAGCCACTCCGACGTGGCTGCCGATACTGACAACGACACCGACCGAAACACCGGTTCATACATTATCTGCCACGCCGCAAGCTCCATTTGCCACAGATGACGACAATGCACTTAATGCCCCAAAACAGATGACGATCAAAGCGTCTGCAGATCGTTCCGGAAGCGTCCGGATCACCTGGAAGAGTTCCACTGACCGCGATGGCTTCCTGCTGTACCGCAGCACCAATAAAACCGGCTACAAACGGATTGCAATGATCACAGCCCGCACAACCACTTACCTTGACAGAAAAGTGTCAGCGGGCACAAAATACCGCTATAAGGCAGTACCATATGTCCTGAAAAACGGACAGACCGTACGTGGCTCCGCCTCAAAGATCCAGACGGTTTCCCCACGTCTTATGGCACCGAAATATTCGCTCACAAAGCATAGAACCGTGGACGGGCAACGTTTCCTGCAGATTCGTTTGAATAAATATCAGGGAAAATATGTTGACGTTTACATCCGCAAAAATGTGGGCAGATATGTATTATTGCGTCTGAAAAATAATAATATCAAGCAGCAAAAAGGTATTTTCAAACTGCATTATAGCTTCCGGAACGCAACGATTTCCGTGAAGCTGAGAACCTACGACAAGAAACCTGTTTCTCAGAAGAGTTTTTATTCCAATGTGAAAACAATTCTGATCGATGAATAACCAGCAAAAACAAACGGAGCATAAATAATGAGCAGCACGATAAACAGCTTTGACAAAAACGAAATAATCATGGACCGCTACGAAATTCTGGCGGAAATCGGAAGCGGTGGCTTTGCCACGACCTATAAGGCAATGGATCATTCTCTGGATATTCCGGTGGCGATCAAGGCATTTCATAAGCACACCGGTGCCAGCATGGACGAGGCTGTGAAGGAAGCCAAAATTGCCGCCGGACTCTATGAGCTTGAGGGCATCGCCTCTGCCAGAGATTTCTTCTGGTATAAGGAAACTCCCTGTATCATCATGGATTACGTGGACGGCACAAGTATCAAGGATTATGTGCGCGAGCATGGTCGTATCCGTGGGGACAAAATGCTTATCCTGATCAAACCGCTTTTGCAGAGTCTGATCAAAATTCACGAAAAGGGCATTCTGCACCGCGATATCAGCGCTGACAATATTCTTCTGACTGAGGATGGCAGACTCAAGCTGATCGACTTTGGTGCCGCCCGTCTGTCGCAGAACGCGCAGGGTGACGAATATACGATTATCTTCAAACGTGGTTTTGCTCCGATCGAGCAATGCAGTGCAGGCGGCAAACAGGGACCCTGGACCGATGTGTACGGCATTTGTGCCACAATGTATTACATGATCACAGGAATCGTTCCGGACGATTCTGTATCGCGTCTGATTGAGGATAAGCTGCTTCCTCTGGAACGGATCGACGGCGTCCGTCTCACGCCTCAGGCAATGTCCTGCATCATGAAGGGTCTTGCCGTACGACCGGAGAAACGTTTTCAATCCATGTCAGAATTTTACACGGCACTCTATGCCGCCAAACCGTCCACCCTTGCCAATATACTAAATAATACAACCATCCAAGGCGGCAAGGTCGAAAACGGCGAAGCAAACTTCACGGAGAAGCTGCTTGAAGATATGGAACTTTCCATTTCTCATAAGAAATCAAGAAGGAAAAAGCAGATCATTGTCGGCGCCGTTGTTGCGGTATTATTGATATTATCCGGAAGCATCTGGGGCATCCTGCAGCACAGATCTACAGTAAAGGATCAAATCCCACACGCACCGGCAAGCTCAATAACACCGGCTATAAACAGCACTTCCGCCGAACCGGACGCAGATCTGCATTCTTCGGACAATCCGGCTGACGCCGACGCCGACAACACCGACACACCGGCAAATGCTCCGGATGATCCCGACAGTTCCAACACGCCGGCAAACCAACCGGACAACTCCGGCTCCGGTAATAATTCCGGCAACTCCGGCAAAAAAACCGGCTCCGGTAATAGTTCCGGCAATTCCGGCTCTGGTAAAAACTCCGGCAGCTCCAGCGGCAACTCCGGCTCTGGCAAAAACTCCGGCAGCTCTTCTTCCAAGGCAACTACCTCGAAGAAGTCCGGCTCCGGCAACGGTTCCGGTTCCGCGAAAAACTCCGGCGGCTCTTCTTCCAAGGCAACTACCTCGAAGAAGTCCGGCTCCGGCAACAGTTCCGGTTCCGCGAAAAGCTCCGGCGGCTCCTCTTCCAAGGCGACTACCGCTCCGAAAAAGTCAAACACCGCCCCGAAGAAAACGGCAAAACCGGCTTCCCCGAAAAACAACTTTGACGGCGATCTGGATGGTATTTAGAAAGGATTTTCCCATGAAGCATTATGTGATCAACAGCAGCGAAGACATTTTGACACAATTGCATAACCAGCATTATCAAAGAACAGATCTCTTTTTGATCCGAAAGTGGAGCCCTGCACACGTCACGGGCTCTAAACAGCATACGATCACAGATCCGGATAATGTTTCTGAGCGATCCGGTCAAAACCCAGCCGATACGGCTACCACCGATATTTCCGACGAGCTGCGTCAGGAAGCCTATCTGAATTTCTACCGTCAGGTGAAACCATTTAAGCTTGCGTCCCGGCAGACCATTCAGCGCTGGTTTGGTATTGGCGGGTATGCCGTCCCGCACCGCCGCCAGATCCTTGAACTCGCCCTGAATCTGCATTTCAGTCTTGATGAAACCGAGGATTACCTGCTGCACGGACTTTCCCAGTGGAACCTGCAAGTAAATGATTATGAGGAAATGCTCTGTATGTATTGCCTGGAAAACGGACAGGATCCGGAGACCTACCGCTTCATGGTTGATTTCTTTGAAACACATACCGATCAGGAGCTGCGTCCGCTTCAGACCGCGCGAACCGATCTGCTGCAGAAATCCTATGCCACCAAAAAGTCCCTTTCCGTGAGGGAATTTCTTGTATGGATGTGTCATAACGCCGAGCTGTTCAAGGGCTACAGCATGACCGTTTACAGTTACTACGTTTCCCTGCTCAACGAGGCATTTCAGTATTATCAGAAGCAAACTGAACAGGATCTTATGCTCCTTTTGGAACGCTCCTCCTACAGCCGCTGGAAACAGACCGAGCAGGAGACGAATCCGCTGTTTGCCAACGAAACGGAGAAGGATCACATCCGCCGTTATCTGAAAAATGTGCCACGCCGCAAAAATAACGATATTGCTCCAGATGACTTAAGAACGGCACAGAATTACTATGCGATCGCCTATGCACCAAAAGCCCGGATCTCGAGCCTTCTAGCGCAGCTTTATCATAACGGCAAATCGCATGAGCCGACCCGCAATAACGAAATGTATGCCGAACTTCAGGATTTTCTTGGCGAAGAAATTCAATGGGAAAATGAGAAATATATTTCCGAGCTGCTCTCTATGTCCATTCAGAAGGAGCAGCAAATGCTTTATCAGCGCGCCTTTGCAAGTCTTCAGCCACTTGACAGCACGGATCACTGCCCGGATTGGATCACTCGTCACCTGCAAAGCAGAGATCCACAGCTTTCCGCAGATCTTACCGTCAAACACGCTACAAAGATCATTTCCGCAGAATTAAAAAAACAGAAGACAAGAGTCCGGAATATTCAACGTTCCGATCTCCTTCTTCTGATTCAGTACACATTCTCTGTCAAATATGATCAAAAGCTGCAGGAAACGCTTGCCCCCTACAACCGCGAAGATGCCACAAAGGGCTTTCTCACCCTTGCCAATACAATCCTTACCTCCTGTAATATGCGCAAGGTCAATGCGCAGTACCGGCTTGACCAGCTGCTGTTAAGCTGTATCACCGATGAGGAAATTATTCTTTTAGGTGATCTTCTGGACAAAACTTTCTTCTGGACAGACTAATAGGGCTATTTATTTAAAGCCTTATTCACCTTCGACTTAATGCGCTGCAGGGCATTATCGATCGATTTTGGCTCCTTATCCAAATGCCTTGCGATCTCCTGATACGTCATGCCTTCCATATACAGGTCAAATACCTGCTTCTCCATGGCACTTAAGCATTCCTCGATCTTGCATCTGAGACTGCGGACATTCTCCCGATCGATCAAAATCTCCTCAGGGCTAAGCTCCGCCGCTTCCAGCGAATGATCCACCATAAAACTGCCTTCTGTCTCCTCCCCCTGCTCCGAATACACCGGCGAGTAGATGGACACATAGGTGTTGAGCGGAATATTTTTCTTGCGGTTCGAGGACTTCACTGCGGAATAAAGCTGTCTGCTGATGCAAAGCTCCGCAAAGGTAGAAAATACGGCTTCCTTGCTCTTGTCATAATCCTGAATTGCTTTGAACAGACCGATCATGCCCTCCTGCATCAGATCGTCCTGATCACCGCCAATAATAAACAAGGATCGCGCTCGTTTTCGCACAATTCCCTTATATCTCTGCATCAACGCATCCATCGCATCGTAATCCTGCGCCTGTGCCCTCTGAATCAGGACTTCCTCCGGCAATGCTTCCATATTTTCTGCCATTTTCCTTCCTCCAGCGTAATCCCTGATAATTTATTTTTGCTTTGCCAGTCTCTGACGGACAATCTCATAAGACAGTACTCCCATCGCCACGGATGCATTCAGCGAATCAATATCGCCAAACATCGGAACGCTGGCAACAAAATCGCAATTCTCCTTGACGAGACGGCTGACACCATCCCCTTCATTTCCAATCACGACCCCCATCGGTCCGGTCAGATCGAGTGAATACATGGATTCTCCATCCATATCTCCACACACAAACCACATGCCCTTTTCCTTAAGTTCCTCCATGGTTCTCACCAGATTCGTAACCTTCGCTACCGGCGTGTAGTTGATCGCGCCTGCGGACGCCTTTGCCACGGTAGCCGTCAACCCAACAGCCCGACGCTTCGGTATGATTACACCATGTGCTCCCACCTGATTAGCAGTACGGATAATAGAACCCAGATTATGGGGATCCTCAATATTATCCAAAAGAATCAAAAAAGGTGCCTCGCCCTTTGCAGCTGCATTCTCAAGCATCTCATCAACAGTACCGTATTCGTACGCTGCTGCATATGCGATCACGCCCTGATGCTTCCCTGTCTCGGACATCTGATCCAGACGTTCCTTTTTCACGAAATTAACAATCGTGTCTGCCTTCTTTGCTTCGCGCAAAATCGTGCGGATCGGTCCATCCTGACATCCATCCAACAGGAATACCTTATCAATCGTCTTGCCGGCACGGAACGCCTCCAGCACTGCATTTCTTCCTTCTATTGTAAGCTCTTCGTATCTCATTCTCTCAATCCTTTCCGTAACTATTTCACTAATTATACTGCTCTGTCCGCTCCAGTCCCAACGCGATCAATTGAATTGCCCGCGAAAGCTGCTCCTTCAGATAGAGATAACCTATCAGCGCCTCAAATCCTGTCGCAATCCGGTAATCAATGATCGACGCATTCTTGGCAGAGGTTCCTGATTTGGCATTGCGTCCGTGATGAAAGATCCGGTTCTCCTCCTCGGTCAGATCCGGCTCAATCGACTCTACAAGACGTGCCTGTGCCTCCGCTTTGACAATACTGCTGGTCATTTTGTGAAATGTCTTAACACTGTAATTGCCCCGACGAAGCACCAATGTACGAATGATTAGATCATAAACCGCATCTCCGATATACGCAAGTCCCAATGCAGAATATTGTTCCGGTTTTAATTTACTCTCTCCAAACCGACGGTATATCTCTTCCTGAAAGCCAATCTCTGCGCTTATATCCTGCCCGTTCTCCAAATTCTTCTCCTCCTCTATCTACTCCATCAAAGCCTGAATCCACACAATCTGTTACTGAATCGTGCCGGCATATTGGTATATTTCTTTATATAGAAAAAAATCCTCGAAACATCAGCGTTTCAAGGATTTGAGAGGCGCAGGCCGGATTTGAACCGGCGCATACTGGTGTTGCAGACCATTGCCTTACCACTTGGCTACTGCGCCATATAATGACTCCAACGGGATTTGAACCCGTGTTACCGCCGTGAAAGGGCGATGTCTTAACCGCTTGACCATGGAGCCGCAATATTTATTTTCTTATGAAAAAACTCCCCGAGTAGGGCTCGAACCTACAACAACTCGGTTAACAGCCGAGTGCTC
>ENA-ORMX01000725-ORMX01000725.1-human-gut-metagenome-genome-assembly--contig:-NODE-725-length-24325-cov-4.056489_pt1 | contig 24325 bp, 20 predicted proteins | sample MGYA00242108_ERZ509007 | MGnify/ENA primary metagenome ERZ509007 (study PRJEB26280, sample SAMEA2338745) | human gut metagenome | biome: human gut; feature: human-associated habitat; material: faeces...
TCAAAAAAGAAAATATATATTTAATTCATATATTTTCTCTTTTGTAAAATTAATATTAACTATTTTTTTATATTTACATTTAAAATCTTTTAGATAAATATAGTAAAAATTTACACCTTTTTTATATAACACATACTAAAACAAAATTCTATACTTATCTATATTTGGGTGTAAATACCCTAAAATAATATGGTTTTATATCTTTTAGGATATCACTTACATATATAATGGTTCCATCTTTTGATGTTAATTTTATATTTGGAAATGTTGTTAGCATTTTTTTATCTGAAAAATATTTATCTGTAAAATCTCTTATTTTAGGATTCTCATAAGCCTCAGTACATTCTAATATTATACTATCCATATTGGCAAGTTCTAAATTATACTCTTTTACTAATCTTGTAAAAAACATTTTCAATGCAAAACTGGTTATTAAAAAATCTAAAAGCATAAAAATTATACCTATTATTACTATTATTTTTAATACTTTAGGTGAAACTTTTTCTAATAATTTATCTATTTTAGGATGTAAATGACTCATTAAATAGATTGCTAAAATCCCCCAGAAAAAAGAGAATGCAATACATACTCTACCATTTATGTTAAATGCCATAGAAGAATAATCCCACCATTTTATATTAAAAACAAGTTCTCCTATAAGACTAATTAAATATTCAACTATAGATCCAATTAAAAAACCTCCAAAAAATAAAGTATAATTATTTTTATTAAAATGCTTTAGACCTAATATCATAATCACTGCGCCAACACCATATATTGCACAGAATGGACCATATAAAAAACTTTGTCTACTTTCTATTACACCTTTTGTAACTAGTCCAAATAAAGTTTCAACTATATAACCTAATATACTATATATAATAAAATACGCCATAATTTTTGTTAAAGTAAAACCAAATATTGTAAAATCTCTTTTTTCTTTTGTTTTCACATCATTCATCTTATTTTCCTCCATATCTATCTGATTTCATATAATAATCTATTTGTCGAATATTGTCAATATAACAACTTTTATATTCTTATAAGTGGCATTTCCTTTGATTATTTTAGTTATAAAACATTGAGATTGAATTAATGCTTCTTACAAAAAATGTCTTTGTAACTACTTGCAATTTATTACTTAATTAAGATAACTTTTCCATTATATCAAAAATAGAGATAATAAGTGTTTAACTTATTATCTCTATTTTTGATATAATTGTTATCTATGGTTGATTCTTTAATATAATTTATTTTCAACCTTCAATATATTTTTAGCGTCTACTTCTTGTTCTTCTCTTTCTTACATCTTCCTCGTTCATATAATAATAATTACCTTTAGAACTTTTATCATCTTGTACTTTATTAATAACAATACCAGCTACATTTCCTCCAACATCTTCAATTTGAGATTTTATTTTAGCTATATCATCAATTTGTGTTTTTTCATGTTCTGTAACAATAAAGCTTGTATCTACTAATCTTGATAGAACGACAGCGTCAGTTACTAAATTACTAGGAGTAGCATCAAATATAACAATATCACAATTTCTTTTTAATGTTTCAACTGTTTTTATTATTCTATTAGATAATAGTAGTTCTGAAGAATCATATGTAATACTTCCGCAAGGTAATACACATAAATTATCTAGTTCTGTAGGTTGAACATATTTTGGTAATTCTCCTTCATAATCTTCTATACTACTATTAAGAAAATCAGAAAGTCCTGGAACTTGTTTTAATCTAAATTTCTTATGTTGTACACCTTTTCTCATATCTGCATCTACTAATATTGTTCTGTAACCACCACGAGCAAATGTTATTGCTAGATTAGTTGCAACCCAGCTCTTTCCTTCTCCTGGTAATGAACTAGTAATTAATACACTTTTTAAATCTCCATCTGAACCTTTCATAAACTGCAAATTAGTTCTTAATGATTTAAATCCTTCTGCTATTTGAGATTTTGGATCTAAGTCTATTACTCCTGGTCTAGCATTTTGATTTTTAGCAAAGCTTGCAAGTGTTTTTATATTTAAAGTTTTTTCTATATCTTTATCATTTTTTACTGTGCTATCAAATAAGTTTAATACTAAAATTACTCCTACTGATATAACAAATCCAACTACTGCAAATATTCCTGCATATTTTACAGGATTAATATTACTAGGTGATGATGGAGCTACTGCTTTATCAACAACACGAATATTTTCCATATGATAATATTCTTTTACTTGTTCTGAGAAAACTTCTGCAATACTATTTGCTATAGTTGCTGCATCATCTTTATTTGAATCTAATACTGATATTTTAAGAATCTCAGTATTTTTAACAGCTTCTATTGTTACATTTTTTCTTAGCTGCCCTACTGATTTATTTAGCTCAATTCTATTAGCTACTTCACTTAATACAGTATCACTTTTTACAAGCTCAGTATATGTATATACTAATTTTTGATTTAATGTAACATCAGCTTGTGTAACAGATGATGTACCTTCAGATGATTTTACTAATAATAATGTAGTTGCTGCTTTATATTCTGGTGTAGTTATAAAAGCATTATAAATATATCCCACAAACAAAAATGCCATAGTTGTTAAAATAATTAATACTTTTTTCTTCCAAAATAATTTTAAAAGCTCTTTTAAATCGATTTCTTCCATTCGTTTATACCTCTTCCTTTGCCTCTTTTAATTTTACTATTGTATTATATACTAACACTATATAAGTTTCAAGATGTTTATATATTTTTTAATAATATTGTAACAAAGATGATATATTTATGTTAAAAGTGAGTATTTTCTACATTATACTCACTTTTTTTATTCATCATTAATAATTTTCTTTACTATATCCAATTTTTTATTAGATGCATTTTTATTAGATTATAATTCATTTTTTAACCTTCTATTTCTATTAGTACCCAATCATATTCTTCTAATTTAAAAATAGATCCGCAATATTCACATTTACCATTCATAGCAATATCCATATTAGCACCACAACCAGGACATTTTCTTGCTAGCTCTAAAGTCTTAGCATTTTTTCTTTTTGAAAATATTAATCTCATATTTTTTATTATTCTTACTTCATCATTTCCAGAAACAAGTTTTTTTGTTTGGTTGTCTAGCTTGTAATCTAAATATTTAGTAAGTAATCTTACTTCTATTTCATAGCTTTCATCATTTTCTATAATTCTCACTATTTCTGTATCTGAAACATTTAATTCTCCATAAACTTGAATTAGTCCTTCATTATCTAACATTTGTATTTTCTGTTCAAATTTTTTATATAAGTCTTCTGAAAGAAAATGTTTTACTCTTGTTAAATCTTTTTTCATTACTGCAGTATAAACTTGAATAAAAATATTATCTGCTTTTGCTTTAAATTTCGATTCTGAAAAATCTTTATCTTCTCTTAATATTTTATCTATCAAATCTTGCATAATTATTTTTATAAGCTATATTTATATCATTTATATGGAAAGTGCATTATTATAATGCACTTTCCAATTTTTTATAAAGTAAATTTCTATTTATATAGCTTACTCTTCCTCCTTTTTTATTTTTTAACTATTTTATAAGTTTTGTTGATATAATGAAACCTTTTTAGACATTACCCATTCTGTATTATCATCTACTATTTTAGAGTTACAATATTCACAAATTCCTGATGAATTCACATCAACTTTCGCTCCACAATTTGGGCATTTATCTAATTTTGTCTTTTCTAATTTTTCAATAAATGTCATTTCATATACCATTCTTATCTTTCTATTACTATTTCCTCTAACAACTTGTTTTGTATCTTTTTTAATAATATAGTCATAGAATTCTATAACATATCTTGTAGTTACTTGAAGCATATTATTTTGAAGACTAGCATTAGTTATTGCCGAATTTAATAACTTAAAGTCTTTCATAATATTTTGTTCACCTTTCATTTCCATGCTAGTTAATTGTGATTCATACATATTAAACATTTCATCTGTTATTATATCTCTTACTTTATCTAATTCAAAATTCATCCAAGCATCTTCTATTCTCATATAAATATTAAATCCATTTGATAAGAATTTGTTCACATCGAAATCTGGTAAGTGTTTCTTAATTTCATTAATTGCTTGCTCATTATTTGTAACAGGAATTCTATTTGAATTATTTAATGTACCTTTATTTTTATTTGCACTACTAATTGCCGTAAAAATTACTATCATAAATATAACAAAAAAGATCATTGAAATAAGAGCTGAAATCCCATTACCACTGCTACTGCTACTACCACTACTACTTCTGCTACCATAACTCCTACTGCTATAACTACTGCTACTATGACTACTGCTACTACTACTTCCTCCACTATAACTAGAATGATATCCTGCATCAGCATGGCTCTTATCTTGATAAGAAATAAATGCTGCAGCAAAAATTAGCATCAATGTTACTACAATTTTTAATATACTTTTTAGCCTTTTTCTTCTCATTTTTTACTTTTCCCCCTTGATTTTTATTTTTATTCAGATTAATATATTTCCACCATTACAATAAAAATACTTCTTTCTTTATTATGTGTATGCAATATCTTTTGTATATTTACTAATAATATTATGGTTTTATTTTTTATATCATCTATAATAAAATTTGTTCTATAAAAATTATACAATAATGAGTTTTTTTGTCAATAAGAAATTTTTTCCTTATAATACTCTGTTTACTGTTTTTTAAATAGAAAGCCCTGGTAGTAAAAAATTTTCTACCAGGTTAATGAGCTTTTTATGAATGTTCAAAGCAGGTCTTTATCTTTTTTTCTAACTCCTTTGATATTTTTTCTTTGCCAAGATAAACTTTATAAAGAGTTTCTAAAGAATCATCTAGCTTTTCAATCTTAGGAGCAGGACCATAGTTGCATTTGTTGTAGATTTCATAATTATATTCACAACATACTTTTTCAGTTAGGTTATATACAATGTACTCTGTTAAAGTTACATTATCCTTTTCATCTAGGCCTTTTATTTTCATGCCATTCTGTCTTTGATAGTGTAACTGTTCATGTACCAATGTGGTTACCATATCCATATCATCTTGTTCAAAATTTAGATTTAGGTAAATCACACCATTCATTTGCATTCCTCTTGGAAAACTACCTCCATCATACATTTCACAAATGCTTATTGGAATTACTTCTGCCTCTTTAAAATCCTCTCCCAAATAAGAAGTCATTATTTTATTACATTCTTCCAAATTTTCTTTGTAATATTCCTGTTCTTCTTCTGGGTTAAGATATTTTATAGACATATATCCATACCTAGGATCCTTCAGATATTCTATCCGTTCGCTTGAAACCTGTTCACCTCCATTGCTGCATCCGAAAAGGGATACGATAAATAATGTTAATAATCCCATAAGTGTAATTTTTTTGCTCATTACATACACTCCTTTCTAACAATATTATACCACTTTTCATATTTTATGTAAATTTAATTTTATGTATTTACTTTCCAATTGTATTATAACTATTAAATAATTCTTCACATGCAAAAGCCCCCATAAAGGGGGCCTTTTTTGAAAGGATTTTTTGTAGATTTTCTATTTTTTATTTATACGTCTTAAAAAATCCACTATTGTTATTGTAATCGATAGTTCCTTCATCAGTGCTATCCACAATAGCAACACTGATGCTCTCATTAGTCTCTTTGCCAGTTACTATAACCTTATCTCCATATTGTAGATATCTAATGCCATTACTGGTTTTTACCTCTACAATTTGGTCATAGAAAACTAGTATATCTCCAAATTCTACCAGATCAAAAGATACAACCTTTTTTAGTTCTGGCTGTACGTATCCAACCTCTTTAAATAACCATGGGCTTTCTATATTAATATAGCCAATTCCATTATCTATTTGAATAATATACCATTGGTTTTCAGCCCGTGAGACAATTCGAACTTTCTCTCCTGTCTCGATGGTTCCAATCACATATCCATCAACTCCAGAACGTATATTCCACGAAACTCCAGAGAATTGAACAAGGTCGCCATTTTCGTACTGTGGTGCATTATTTATGTTAGCACTTGTAGTTGTCGTCTGGCTCGTTGTTATCGTAGTAGTGGTTTCATGATTTGTTGTAGTCATTTGTGCTGTTGTAGTTGTTGTCATGATTGTGGACTGGTTATTATTAACCTTCTTGAATAGCCATGGACTCTCAAGTTTTATATAACCATTTTCTTCTCCAAAGCGAATTAAATACCATTCGCCTTGAATCCACGAAACAATCTGGAATTTTTCTCCTGTTTCGATGGTTCCAATCACATATCCACCAACTCCAGAGCGCACATTCCATGAAATTCCTGAAAACTGTAGAACATCTCCACTTTCATAGTGTGTCACATTATTTGTGTTAGCACTTGTAGTTGTTGTCTGGTTTGTCGTTATTGGTTCTGTTGTATTAGTTGTTTGAGTTGTCGTCATTATGCTTCCGTTTACAGGTGGCCATATAACGTCTTTCCTTCCAACTGAAACATACGAATTGTAGAGCAACGTCAAGTAAGCATCCATTATGTCCAACCTACCATTAAAATCCACATCATAAATGCTCAAATCGGCATCTACTTGCATCCCTACAGAACGTTTAGAATCTGCAAGTAAGATGTAATATGCATCTACTATAGTGATTTTGCCATCACTGTCCGCATCTCCCACGGTCACATTTGTTTCCTCTGCGTATGCATGCACAACAGACGGCATCACAAATTTTAACATCATAGCCAAAATAGCCATAATTGTTAATACTGCAATCCACCGTCGTTTGGTTCCTTTATTTACCATAAAAAGGAACCTCCTTTCATATATTATTTGATTTCACCTTTTGGCGAATCATAGTATATTATAATATGAATTTACATAAAGTTCAATATTTATTATTTATTTCTTAAATATAATTAATAAATATTTCATAAACTTTATATAATGTTTTAATTAAAAATTCTATTCTTCTACACTTTCTTGCAATTCTTCCCATTTTTCCATATTACTATCTATTTTTTTCTTTAATTCATCAATTTCATTTTGTATTCCTTGTACTTTTGCATAATCTGTATATATATCTTCTTTCAATAATTCTTCATTTAGCATCTTTACTTCTTCCTCATATGCTTCTATATCTCTTTCTAACTTCTTAATTTTGGTTAATATTTTATTTTTCTCTTTTTGCATTAAATATGTATTATTAACTACTTTTTCTTTCTTTATCTCTATAACCTTTTCTTGTACTTCTTCTATTTTCTTTTCTTCATATTCATTATATTTCCCATCAAAATATGTAACTTTGTCTTTTTCAAAAATCAATAAGCAATCTGCAATTTTATTAACAAAAAATCTATCGTGAGATACAAAAATAACTGTTCCATTATATGCTTTTAATAAATTTTCCAAACTTTCTTTTCCTATAATATCCATATGATTGGTTGGTTCATCTAAAATCAATAAATTTGGACATTTTTTTAAAATCTTACATAATTGTAATCTAACTTTTTCTCCTCCTGAAAGCATATTTACTTCTTTAAAAACATCTTCTCCAAAAAACATAAATGATGCAAGTGAATTTCTAATTTCAGTAGTTGTTAAATTTGGAAACTCACTACTAAATTCATCTATTACTGTTTTATTTGAATCTAAGAGTGCCATTTGTTGGTCGAAATATCCTATTTCGACATTATATCCAAAATTGAACTCTCCATTTATTTTATCTATTCTATTAACTAAAGTTTTAAGTAATGTAGATTTTCCTATTCCATTTTCTCCAATAATTCCCAGTTTCTGCCCTTTATATAGGCTAAAGGATATATTTTGCAACTCTTTATTATAGCCTATCCCTAATTTTCGTACATTCAAAACCTCATTACCACTTTGTTTTTTCACTTCAAAATTTGTCTTAAATGTTGTTAAATCATATTTGTTTGGTTCTTCTATTTTTACCATTCTTTCAATTTGTTTTAATTTAGACATAGCCATTTTGGCTTTTGTAGGTTTATACTTAAATCTGTTTACAATATCATTTAGCCTTTTTATCTCTTTTTGCTGGTATTCATAATCTTTTAATTGTTTTAAATAATTTTCTTTCTTTTTGTTTTCAAAATATGTATAATCTCCAGAATATTTAGTAATCGTTCCATATTCTATTTCATAAACTTTATTCACAATTCTATCTAAAAACATTCTATCATGTGAAACTATAACTACTGCTTTAGGATAATTTTTTAAATATTTTTCTAACCATTCCACAGCTTTTATATCTAAATGGTTTGTTGGCTCATCTAATAAAAGTATATCTGGTTTACTAAGTAATAACTTTATAAAAGCAATTTTAGTTCTTTGTCCTCCAGAAAACTCACCTATTTTCTTACATTCATCTTCCTTAGAGAACCCAAACTTATTTATAGCTGTTTCATATTCTTTTTTATATGTATATCCATCTAAAATTTCATATCTTTCATTTGCTTTAGAATACTCCTTTACTAATTCTTCTGAAGAATCATTTTGCATTTTTTCTACTAATTTATTTATTTTTTCTTCTAAATCTATAATTGGTTTATATACCTTTAAAATTTCATCTAACATTGTAATATTATCATCATCAAACTCTATCTGTTTTAAATATCCAATAACTGGACTCCCTTCTTTATATATGCTAAATTTTTCTTCTCCTGTTCCTTCTTCTAGTAATTCATTGTTTATAATAGACTTTAACAATGTAGATTTTCCGCTTCCATTTCTACCTACTATAGCTACTTTTTCATTTCCCTTTACTTCAAAATTTATTTCTTCTAATATTGTTTCAGCTCCATAAGATACAGATCCGTTTGTTATTCTATAATTCATGTTTATCATCCTTACTTTTTTGTTAGTTTATAACTTGCTCCTATTTTAGCATAATTTTTTGTAAGTTTCAAAAAAAGTTTACTATATTAGTAAATTGCTCTAATTTTAATAATTAGTACAATTAGTAAGTATAGTAAACTTTTAATATCAATAATTATCTATTATATATCTATTGTTTCATCATCTCTAACACTATCTACAATAGCAGAAATTATACCACATTTGTTTGCACCGTGAATATCATTAATAATATTATCTCCTATAACTAAAACATTTTCTGGCTCTAATCCCATTCTATCACATGCATCTAAAAAATATTTCTTTAATGGCTTTTTTGCAAATCCAATATATTCAATTCCATTTTCATTTGCAAACTCTTTTACAGAATTATCGTATCCATTTGATAATATTAATACCTTAAATTCCTGTTTCATATATTTTATCCATTCTTTATTACAATCTGGAATTTTCATCATATCTTGTCTTATTGTTTCATCAACATCTAAAATTATTCCGCCTATTCCATAAGTTGATTTTAATTTTTTTAGTAATTCTAAATCTATATCGTTTACTTCTTTTAGTTCTAAATTTGGTTTTATATATTTTCTTAATCTATTATTTATTATATTGTATATTTTTTGTTCTATTAATTGTAATATTAGTTTTTCAGATTTCATTTTTACATTCCTTTTATAACTGCTATTTTTTTAAATTTTCTATTTCTTCTTTTGTTAATCCTGTACATTCAATAATTAGTTCTATATCTTTTCCTTTTTCTAACATATTTTTTGCTACTGATTTTTTTCCTTCTCTTCTTCCTTCTTTTCTTCCTTCTCTTATTCCTTCTTTTCTTCCTTCAATCATACCAGCAGCCTTTCCATACTCATAACCTTCGTTTACTCTTGAATTCCAATCTCTTATATACTTATCTCTTAAATATGCCTTTTCTCTTTCCTTTTCGTCTTTACTTATTTGTTCTAGAACTCTTTTTGCAGCTTTTATATCTTCACTCATATTTATTTCCTCCATTTCCTCTGGATTCAAGATAAATTTTAACCAATTCTCTAATTCCTTATGTTTGCCTCTTTGGTTATTATTTACCTCTAACTTCTTTAATTCTATTATATGAATTTCCAATTTATCTGTCAATATAATTTCAGAAAATTCATCTTCTCTTATATGCCAAGCTGTATGATACTTATGTATCTTTGCTAAATTTTTCAAATTAAAATCTGCAATTAATATAGCTATAGTCTTTTTAGTTTTTTTGTATTCTTGTCCTTTATTTATACTATTATAATATAAATTAGACCAATACCAAAGAATTCTATCTGCCATATAATCACAACTTGCTACTTGCATTTCAATATCAAAATTTATATTGGTATCTGCTGTTACTTTAAGATCTAAAATTCCTACTTTATCATCTTGTAATTCTTTTAAAGTTGGTACAGAACTTGCTATTTTTAACGACTGGTATTTGTCTTCTGTTATAGCCTCTAATAAACTTTGTGTTATAAACTCATTTCCTTTATATCCAAATATTCTTCCAAATACATAATCATTTGTTGGTTTTAATAATTTTTGTTTTGACATAAAATCACTCCTTTGAAATTTTGGCAAGAATTCGCCTTTAGAATTAAATATTTTGAAATAAAAATATAGAGGTAGCTATACTTATTATTTGTATAACCGCCCCTATCTTAAAGTTATTATATACTTAGACCATTTTATTTGCAATTATTATCGTATTACAAATTTTTACATTTCATTTAAAATTATCTTAAATTAAGATTTATTTCTTCAGCAACTTTATCTAAATTTGTTAATTCATCATTCCATAAGCCACATTCTTTCATCATATCTTTCAGTGTTTTATAATCTTCATCTCCAATTATAACCGTTGATATTGTAGCACTATATTCTTGTGTATTTTGAGCCAATCTCAGCAAATCTCTCACACCATTTACAATTTTATTTCTTTGTTGTATCTTTCTTTCAGATGCATCTTTATATTCTTGCATTTTATCTAATAATTGCTCAATTTTTTCTTCCACTTTGTTTCCAATTCTAACTCTAGGCATTATTAATCCATCTAAATCATTTAAACTTAAAACATCTATTGTATCTTTTGCCTTTTTTCTATCTTTTTCACTAGTGTTTTTACATTTATACCAATAATTACTCATATACAAATAATCTTTTGGATTATCTTCGCAAGGGTTTATTATTTCTTCTTTATAAGTGTCATGTGTTGATTTACTTCCATTACATCTTTTACAAGCTGGTAATAAGTTCTCCCATTTTACTACTTCATCTGGATATTTACTTTTAGGATGAAAATGTTCTACATGCATATCTTTTCCTTCTTCTGCAAGCTTAACTTCACAATAGCAACACTTACCATTAGACATTTTAAATAATGCATTTCTTATATATTGTTTATTCCATACCGCTTTCTTATTATCCTTTTTAAAATCGTCTGTTAATTCTTTTTGAATTTCTTCAGTTAATTCCTTAGGCTTTTCTGGTCTATTTATTTTTATCATTTTCATCCCCCATCCCTACCATTTGTATTTCTAATATTTTTCTTAAGTAATTTTGAGGATGTAACATTTTGTTTAATATTTTATAACATTCTTTTGCAGTTTTAATATCTTCTTCATTTATTGCTTTTTCAAATTTTTTTGAAGTTTTTTCATATAGACTAGACATGGTTTCTTCCATCCCCATTACATCTTTTAAAATCTCTTCTATCGTCCATCCTTGATAGCCAAATTCTTTTTGTTCTAGGTCTTTTATACAAATATCGTTGTTTTCATCAAAATACAAAGCTATTATTTCGTTAGTCTTTGCAGTTTGAATAATACTTGGACTATGTGTAGTTGCAATTATTTGAGCATTTGGTAATAATTCTTTTAGTGCATTTACTAAACGTGCTTGCCACTCTGGGTGTAGATGTACATCTATTTCATCGATTAGAATGATACCATTAAAATCTTGGATTTTTATATATGGCTCCTTGTATCTATATTCAATTTCTTTTATTATTCCTAATAAAATATATACACATGATTTATAGCCTGATGATAAGTATTCGAAAAACACTTCTCCTTGTCTTGTATTTAATAATATATCAAATGTATCTGGTTTTACTTTAGAAAAAGTTACTTTCTCATCTAATATAGAAAAGGCCTCTTTTGAACATTTTAAATTATAAATTTGCTCTTTATTTAAAGAATCTTTATGTGCTGACCACATATATCTCTGTATAAACCAATTCTTTATGTCTACCGCATCAACACCAGAATACGCTATATTTCCTGTTTTATATCCTTCTCTTTCTGGATCTCTCGATATTGATTCTAACCTTATATAACCAAAACTTCTTATTGAATTAAAAACAATAATATCCTTACTTTTTTCTATTTCAACTGCTGAAACATAATCATCTTTTTCTGGCTTAAAATCATTTATTTCATAATTATAACTTCTATTTTGCCCATCTATTTCTAATTCTGCTTTTACACTTCCTTTATCACAGTTAACATTTCTCTTTAATTGTGATGTACTACTTGAAATAAATAAATGTGATATACATTCTAATATAGTTGTTTTTCCTATCCCATTTGTTCCACATATTAAATTCATTTCTTTATTAAAGTTTAATTCTAGATGTTTTATTCCTCCAACACCATTTATACATATTTTTTGTATTTTCATACTTTCACCTCTTTTATATAAATGCTATCACAAGACATTTGCATTTATTGTCGAATTTTGTTGTATAAGCAAAAAAATTAGATTTTATACAATCTAATTTTTTACTTATATTATTAATTGTTTTTCTTATATATGTGGTAAAAATTAACTACAAGTACTTTTACTAATCCAATAAATTTTTCTTACTCTAAATATATAATATTAATTACATTTTAATATATCTTTAACAATTCTCCTAATGGCTTATTTTCATGTATTCTTAATATTGCCTCAGCAAATGTTGGTGCGATAGATAATACCTTAATTTTATCAATTTGCTTTTCCTTTGTTAATGGAACAGTATTAGTTATTACCAATTCTTTAATTGGTGAATTTTTAATTCTTTCAATTGCAGGTCCTGATAAAATTCCATGTGTACATCCTGCATAAATATTTTTAGCTTCAAATCTTTCTAGTATCTTAGCTGTTTCAATCATTGAACCTGCTGTATCTACTTCATCATCAAATATAATTGCATTTTTATTTTTTACATCACCTATAACAGTAGTTGCAATTGCTTTATCATCATTTCCATCTCTTCTTTTATCAATTAATGCAATAGGACATCCAAAATATGTTGAATATTTATATGCTTTTTTTGAGCTACCTGCATCTGTTGCTACAATAACCATATCTTCTAAATTTTTTTCTTTAAAATATGACTGTAATAAATTTTGTGCTGACAATCTATCACAATTAATATTAAAATATGCTTGAATTGCTGGGTTGTGTAAGTCACATGTTATTACTCTATCAGCTCCAGCAGCTTCTATTAATTGAGCAATTAATTTAGCAGTGACAGGAACTCTTGGTTGATCTTTTTTATCAGATCTTGAATATAGATAATATGGTAAAACAACATTAATTTTCCCTGCCGATGCTCTTTTTAGTGCATCTACTGTTATTAGAAGTTCCATTATTCTTTCATTTACTGGTGGCTCAGTTGTTTGTATTACATATACATCTTGTCCTCTTACTGTTTCTAAAACTTGTACAAAATTGTTGTCATTTGAAAACTTCTGATATTTTATTTTTCCAATTTCTAAATTTAAGTGATTACATACTTCTTGTGTAAATTGTTCTGCGGTTGGACATGCGAATATTTTTATATTTTCCATATTTACTCCAATCTTATTTATAATTTAAATTCTAGATTATTTATATCATAACCCTAAATAATGTACAAGTAAATATTAAATAAAATTACTTTTACAAATTATATATATAATAAAAAGTTAGACTTTTGAAGTAAAACCTCCTTGTTAAACTTTTTTGTCTAAAAACTTTAGTTCACTTCATTTTAAATCTAACTTTTATTATTTTCATTAATTTGTTATATTTCTTATTTTATCGATTCTGTATGTTTCTAGTATTCCTCTCTAGACTCTGCAAAATATCATATTCATTAATACTTAAATCTTGCAATCTTTGTTTTAGTGTAATCTTTCTATTGTATATTTTTATTTTACAAGTCTTACTGATTACCAAAATATAATATGTTCCGATAAATTTATATAAAATATTCTTTTAATATTATCTTCCTACTTTTTGACAATACTTTTGAATCATAGCTACTGCTTCTGCTCTTGTTGCTGTTTCTCTTGGATTCAATGTTAAACTGGCGCTACTACTAACATTTCCAGTTATGACACCAGTTCCCACTGCCCACTGCATTGATGAATTGGCATAATTACTTATTTTTTTGTAATCTGAGAATTTAGATAAATTACTACTTATATTTGTATTCTTATTCTTATATTTTGCATAATTTCTTAAGATCCCTGCTAAATCCTGTCTCAATATATTATCATTTGGTCCAAACTTTGTTGTTCCAGTATAACCATGTACTATACCATTATCAGATGCCCATTTTATAGCTTGTGAATACCATTCTGTTGAATTTACATCTGTGAATTTTGATTTTCCATTGTTGCTTGGACTACCTTCCATTCTATATAAAATTGTTACTATCATTCCTCTTGTTAATTTATCATTTGGAGCAAATGTTGTTGAATTATATCCAGATATCATTTTATTATTATATGTATATTTTACAGCTTCATAATACCAATCATTAGATTTCACATCCTTAAAAGGTAAATCTGTATCTTTTACTGTTATTGTACACTTTTTAGTCAAGTTACTACCATCATTTGTCTTTGCTGTTATAACTGTTGTGCCTGCTTTTTTAGCTGTTACTACACCAGAAGAATTTACTGTAGCAACTGTAGTATTGCTAGAAGTCCATGTAACGGTTTTATTATAAGCATCTGATGGTGTTATTGTTGCTATTATTGTCCTTGTGCTTCCTTTATTTAATGTAGCACTAGTTGTATTTAAAGTTATTCCCGTTGCAATTTTTTCAAATTTCCATGTCTGAGCATTTTGAGTTGCACTATTAGTTTCCCAAAGTTGAATTTTATTATTATTTGACATAGTTCCATTATCTATATCAATAGCTTTTACTTGTTTAGTTGATTTTGGTACGATTCTATATCCATCATTGTAATTCATAATGTAAAATCTCTGAGCTGCAGAACCATTGTCATTGTATAGCTGAATTTTAGTACCATTATCATCATATCCACCATTAACATCTAATGATTTACCTGTAGCAATATTTATTATTTTATATGTATTATCAGATTGCTTTGTAAATTTCCATAATTGACTATTATCTGTACTTGATTTTGATTTTAAAACAACTGCTGTACCATTTACATTTGTTCCATCAGTTCCCATTACATAATTTGTATTTTTTTTAGGTACAATTCTTGCATTAAAATTACCTAAATTATTTTCAACATTAGTTCCCATTGTAATAGCATTATATGCATAACCTACCTGATTACCTTCATTATCTGTTGCATACAGATGTACAGTATATAATCCTTTTTCATTATTATGATCTTTAGAATAAACAGTATATTCATAATAATCATCTTTTTTAGTCATTAATCTCCATTTAATATCATCTTGACCATTATTATTTGTCCAAACATTAACACCAACTTCCTTAATTCCAGATTCATCAGTTACTTTGGCTCTAATTTTGAAACTATTTTCTGTCATTGAGCTTACAACTACTTCTTGATCACTAATTTGTGGTGGTGTTGTATCAAATTTTTTTACATTACTACCTTTGTGATGCCAAACTGCCTGAATTCCATAACCTGCTTTAGTTAAGTCATAATGATTAGTCCATCCTTTATGCCAGCGATTTTTATAATCTCCGTAAACCATTAGAATCTGTTACCTCAATATTAGTACCATCTAGATTTGTAACAATAAAACAATGTGTTCCACTGCTTGAAGCTGGCTCATAGTATTCAATAACATCACCAATACATAGATTATCTAAATTACCATACCATTGCCAATCATTTGGACTAGTATAATGTGAACTACCAAAAACTTCATCTGCTACTGCATTAGCAAATCCATAACAAGACCATGCATATCCTTTATAACTTCCTGTAAAATATTGACCATTTTTAAGCCCATCTACATTATTTTCTACATACTCAAGCTTTTCCTTCATTTCTGCCCCGGTCATCGCTTGTACATTATTAGAGATTGAAAAAACAATCATACCTAAAAAAAATACTATTAGAATTATTAAGCTTCTTTTTATTAATTTCATAAAAAAACCCCCTTCTGCCATTTTATATAGGCAAAAAAATATATAATTCATTTGTTGCTATTACCAAATACATTAATTTATTTGGTGATAACAACTTATTTTTAACATTTTATCATAATAAATAAAAAAAACAATATACATAGATTATTTTACATTAATTTTTATTAATCTTTCGTTTTAAAATATTAACTATAATTCCCATAGTATTTCTATTAATTAATATAGCATACAAAACTGTTATACTAAGAGAAACTATAGATAACCAAGTGATTCTCATATAGTATGTTGTAAATATTATAATTGAAATAAGTACAGTATATAAAACTAATTTAAAATCAACTTTTATCTTTATATATTTTTGCACATCTATATATCTATAAATAGCCATTGCTAAATAGGCAACAAGTGTTGAAATTGAAGCTGCATATAATCCAATAAACTTAACTAGCCCTAAATTAACACCAATATTTATTACAGCTGCAAATATCGAGGTTTTGGCAATTTCTTTACTATTTTTTTTTGCCACATATACTGAACCAAGTAGTGAAACCATTATATTACATAATGTAGATATCATTAATATTGGAATTTGATAATATGCTTCATTAAACTTTTCATTTACTAATATAGGAAATACAAAAGGCATAATTGCTATTATTCCTATACAAATTGCTGAGAATATTCTTAATGCTGTATTCATAATATTAGTAAAATATATCGAACTATCTTTATCCTTAATATACATAGAAGCTGATTCTGACCAAGTCATATTGAAAATATTAAAAAAAGTTATACACACACTTGAAAATTTATTTGCAGCTGAATATATACCATTTGCACTAATACTAATTATATTTGAAACTATAGTTCTATCTGAAGCATTAACAATCCACCAAGATAACATATTAGGAACTAGTGGAATAGAATATTTCCAAATACTTTTTAATTGAACTTTACTAAATGCTCCTTTTGAAACATATTTATATATTTTTTTCTTTATAAAAACAAACAACGCACATAAACAATTTGCAATTAAAGAAGCAAGTAGCATACCATATGCTCCCCATTTAAATATAACTATAAATATAACATTAAGAATAACAGTTCCAGATGCAGAAATTAAACTTCCTATAGAATATACTTTATTATCACCTAGACCTCTAGAAATCTGTAACATAATAGAAGAAAATATACTAGCTACAACATTTGTTGCTAAAAAATATTTGTATTCATTATTAATAAATTGTCCTACTATAGCATATATGACTAAATAGGCTATAGACTGTAATGTTACAATTATCACAGTTGTACTTATTAAAGATTTCTTTTCCTCTTCACTTTCTCTAGCATCTATCAAAAATCTAAATATTCCTTGATCTATCTGTAATATTATTAATGGTAATAGTAAAGAAATATATGTATTAAGTAAATCAACTGTTCCATATTCCTCAGTTGAAAGCATTGCTGTATATAATGGTAATAAAAAGAAGCTTATAAATTGTGTACATATTTTTCCAACTGCAACTATCACTGTATTTTTTACCAATTGTCTTTCTCTTGACATGACTTCCTCCATTAATCCTTTTTATTTAATAGTTCATCTAATTTCTCAAATTGTTTCTGTGCATCTTTTATTTGAAATGATATATCATGTTTATAATTTAAATCTTCTTCAGTCAATGAATTTACATCAAATTTATCTATATCCTGAACTTTCAAAACTCTTCCTTTAAAATTCATATCATTTAAAACATTTATAGTTTTATCACTATATGCAATTGGAATAATAGTTTTTCCCAATAATAATCCTATAACATTGGCATGAAATCTAGCCCCAACAACAATTTGGCAATCTCCCATTACATTAAGTGCTTCTTCTATGTTACCTGTATAATAATATACACTAATTCTTTCTTTTAGTTTACTATCACACTTTCCTAATATAGATTCTATTGCTTCTTCATCTTTTTCAGATTTACAATACGACATTAATGTTACTTCATAACCTTTTTCTATAAAGTACTTAGCCATTTCTACCATTTTATTTTCATATTTTTCTTTATCTCCTATACTTGCTTTTCTTTCACATTCTATTACTGAGATTACAACTTTCTTATTATTCGTTATCTTTATATCTGATATATCCATTGAAAAAACTATATCTGATGCGTAACGAACATTTGGTAAATTCTTAAATAGATTATATGAATGTTTTTCTCTGAAGCATATATCTATTGCTCCCCTAAATATATTTTCATAGTATTTATGATATTCACTTGTATTATATGGACCAAAATTACTGCCTATAATATAATATTTCTTTGAATTCTCCAAAATAGATTTTTTTATATATTTATCATTTTGAATAAACATACTTCCACCCAAAAGAACTGTAATATCAAATTTTTTTATATATATTTTCTCATATGATACTCTATCATTAGACACTATCTTCATTATTTTATTCATAATTCTATGTCTTTTTATATTTAAATTATCGAAATTCAAATAATTCTTTCCTGAAACTAAAAAGAATTCATGATTTCTATATCTTTCTGTCATTATCTTTATAAATATATCATCACCTAAGTTTTTTTCAGTATACGCCTTTAAATAAATTTTCATATAAATTACCTCATATTATTCATAATAAAATATATTATAATATCTAAATTTAATTTTTTTAACCTTTTTATGTTATATATAACAAATGTATCTCATACTATTATTTCTTAATGTCTGTCATATATTTAGAATGTTATCTAAATATACTGACAAATATTATCAATTACAATATTATTTTAGATTCCTAAAATATTTGATGTGTATGGATATACATCACAAGAACCAGCATAAACATATTTATAAATCCAATAAATAATTAATATTGTGGAAAAAAATGCATTTACTATCAACCTATCTTTAGGTTTTGTAGAAATATTAAAACTCGCTTGTGGTAATAATAATAGTATAAAATAATTAAAATATAATGCTATTCTATCTGAATACAATATTATATTTTTAATTTGAAAAATAACAAATTCCATTATTGTTACAAAAAATAAAAATTGTGTTAATTCCTCTTTTTTATTAATTTTTTTATAACTAAAATAAATAGCTATCAAAAATAATGTTTTAACAAAAAAATCTATTCCAAATAAATCAACATCATTATCATTAACAAACGTAAATAAATAATTGTATATTTTTACATTTACTAATCCTATTGAATATAAAATAGCAATTACATCTTTTATGAAGCAGACTGATAAAATAGTTATCAAAAATATCAAAAACAAATATAAATTTTTATATTTAGATTTTGATTCACATATTTTCTTTAAAACTAATATAATCACACAAAAAATAGCTGTATAATGAAATAATGATGCAATCATTATAGCTATCAGATATTTTATATTTTTATTTTGATATAAGTATTTTATTGAATAAAACACTATTGACAGAGCAATTGACTGTCTAAGAATATTAAATGTTCTACAATAAAAAATGCATAAATAAGTTAATAGTGATAACCAAAATGGACATCTTTCTCTATATCTATAAAGAGTAATTATAACTAGACTATTACATATTAATTGAATAATAAATAAAAAAACATTAACATTCGTGGTAAATCTAGAAACAATATAATTAATAAACAAATATCCTATATCAGTAGTATTAATTAAACTAATATAATCCTTAAAACTTTGACAATCACAAGCAATATTAAACCAATTTGCTCCATATACATTAACATCTGTTCCAATTGTTAAATCTCGTACTCCTGCAAAAATAGACAAAATTATAACAATTAGAAAAGCAAATATTTTTGTAGTTTTATTATTCTTTTCTATTTTATTACACATAATAGCTAAAATTTCGACAATTAGAAAAACTAGCAAATATATAATCATAATTTATTCCTCCTATTTTTATTAAAAACTCTACACATTAACTCTAGAGAGTGATACAATTTTAATTTAATAAGAAACAAAAAAATTGCATGCTTTAATTGTAGGTTTTTAATATTTGCCTTTTTAATATTTTTTCTATAATATTCTTTATTCACTAAAATTTTGAATTCTTTATATTTACTTTCTTTCTTAAACATAAAATTAAGTGAAAATCTCTCTAATTGTCGTATTGCAAAAAGTTCACTATTTTCTTTATACTTATTATCTAAACTTTTAACAACTTCTTCAAATTTTGGATATAATTCGTCATATTTAATTATTAATTTATTATAATCTGAATTCATTACAGACTCTTCATTTTTTCTATAATGATAAATTGCATTATTAATATAATAACCTTTATTACACTTATTCCATACTTTATAATTAAATAACATGTCTTCTCCGACTTTTACATTTTCATCAAATAGTATCTTATTTTTGTTTATAAAGTCTTTATTATAAAAGTTTTTCCATACTGATTCACAGTATTTATGTGTTCCAAATTTTGATCCAAATGTTGACTGAAACATATTAAATATTATATCTTTATCAATAATACAATCAGAATCAAATCCATTAATCACTTCAGTTTGAAGTGATTCAGTATTAATATAATTTTTCATCATAACAAAATCAAAATTCAAATTATTTTTTATTATTTTATTAGCAAAAATCTCACATGCGTTTTTATCAAGCCAATCATCAGCATCAACAAATGTAATCCATTCTCCTTTTGCCTCTAGCATTCCCTCATTTCTTGTATATGAAACACCTCGATTTTCACGGCTTATTACTAAGAATCTATTATCATCACAAGTAATACTTTTACAAATGTTAACAATTTCTTCGCTTGCTCCATCACAAATAATTATCACTTCAATTCTTTCATACGTTTGCATTTTTATTGAAAGAATACATTGCTTCAAATAATCAACATTAACACTATATACTGGAACTATGATTGATATAAGACTTCCTTTATGCATATTGCCTTCCTTTCTTTAATACATCATATATTCTTTCACAATTTTTTGTATCTGAATATTCAAAAAAATCATCCATTCTTGTGATATATTCTTCTTCTATTTCAAATTCATTTTTACAATATTTAATTATTTGTTTTACTAATTCATTTTTACTATTACAAACTTTTCCAAAACCATCTGTTTTATAATCGAAATATCCTTCTAACAAATGAGAGTTACGATATTTATTATAATCAAATTGATAATATATAACTGGTTTTCTCATATATGCAAAATCCATATAAACGCTTGAGTAATCAGTTATCATAAGGTTACATTCTTTTAATAATTGCTGAATGTCAACATTATCATTTACAATAATATTAATGTTTTTCGATTTTACATTAAAACAATTTATAAATTTCTTCATTTGATAATGAGGATAAAAAATTAATTCAAGATTTTCTTTTTCTAAGAACTCCACTAGTTCTTTATCATTAATAAATTCATTCCATCTTTGATAATATTCAGATTCTATAAATTCATTTTCACTTGTCTCTAATTCAAACCATCTTCTCCAAGTAGGAATTAATAATATTTTTTTTCTATTAACTTTTTTATCATGTAAATTATCAAATCTTGCAAAACCTGTGTATACAACATTTTCTTTTGGATATCCAAAAACATCTTTTATATATTCATACTCTCTTTTAGCTCCACAAATAAAATATTTAAAATATGTATTTTTATAATAAAACATAGGAACATTATCTTTTGTAATACCATGTTGCAAAAATACTCTATTATTTAACAAATGGAAATACAAATGGACTATAGTAAAAACTGTATGATTGGGATTTCCTTCCTTGTGAGTACTAATATTATATTCTGATGCCAAATAATAAATCCAATGCTTAAAGCTACCAAATTGAATAATATTTTTATATTCTGCTATCTTATTATAATCTATACATTTTTTATTTATTGCATAATAACATTTAACATTAGGATGATTAATTCTTACATATTTAAAAAAATGGTATCCGTTATCTCTACATGTATTTTTCAACTCACACACTAACCAGATTGGATTATTTCTATTTTTTATTTTCACTACTAAGGCAAATGGAAAAGCAACTATAAGTATAAAAAATCCTAATAGATCTTTAATTTTTACTTTTTTAATTTTTTGTAACATTATAACACCTTCTGTATAAATAATAATTCTCTAATTTCTTGTTTTCTTCCTTTATATCATAACCAAATTCTTTTATACTTTTGATACATTCTTTTCTATTAACTTTATTTAATCCTTTAACAGCATTTATGCCCCATAGTTCACTAGAATCTTCTAATTTAATGAAATTTAAATTATTAGTAACTTTAGCAATTTTAGGAACTTCAGTTGAAGCAATACAATAACAACCAGCACATTGTGCTTCTATTAATACCATACCTAAACCTTCATACAAACTTGGTAATAAAAATATATCAAAAGTTTGGTATAACTCATTAACATCATCTCTTTGCCCTAAAAATTTAACAAATTTTTCTAACTTTAAAGATTTAACTTTATCTTTTATTTGATTTTGCAAAGGACCTTGTCCAATAAGAAGTAAAATAGTATCTTCATTTTCTTTATGTACTTGACTAAAAATATCAATTAAAAACATATGATTTTTTTGTTCTACAAATCTTCCAACATGTCCTAGTACTAAAGTACTGTCTCTAATTCCTAATTCTTCTCTTTTTCTTTTCCTTATTTGTTCATTATATTCAAACTTTTCAATATCAATTGCATTATTTAATAAATATACTTTTCCTTTATCATATTCTCTATCCCCAAATAGCCATCTTCCGGCTAATTCTGAACAACACATATAATCTGTTGCAAATAATTTTGAAAAAGGTCTTAATACTTGTTTAATTAGATTTTTCTTCTTTTCTTTTTGATTAGTAGTACTATGAGAATGTGCAATTCTAACTGGTACTCCAGCACATTTAGCTGCAAATAAGCTAAAGACTGATAATGTATTAATATGAGAATGTACTATTTTATAATTTCCTTCTTTAAGAACTTTTTTTAATTCTTTATGATATTTTAAAACTTTTTGATATGGAGGAATTAATATTACTTTACCTCCAAGCTTTTCTATTTCTTCAAACGGAATATTTGTTGAATCTTCATCACATATAAAATCAAATTGTATCTTATCTCTATCAATATTGCGATAATAGTTCATCACAACTGCTTCAACTCCACCGCCAAGCCACTTTCCAATTATCTGAGCTATTCTAATTGGTTCTAATTCACACTTCATGCTAGTTCCTTTCTCAATACATATAAATTAAATATCTCAATTTAATTAACTTTTTATTTTCACATATATACTCCAGTTACTAATATGATTTTAATTTTTGTATTTTTATCCTAAAATAAAAACAATTTTATATTTTGATTATTATATCATATCAATCTTTCAAATCATTTGGAATTTAGTTTTTCTATATTTTTAGCATCTCATGTTTACTTCATATTTGTAATAATTTATTTTCTATTTTGCACCTTGCCTATTTAATACAGTTGTAATTGTTTTAAAAAAGCACTTAATGTCTAACACAAAACTTTGATTTTCCACATAATATAATTCAAGCTTCATTCTATCTTCATATGTAGTAGCACTTCTTCCATTACAAGCCCACCAACCAGTTAGTCCGGGCGTTACACTTAAAAATTTATCCTTATTTTTACCATACTTTTCAAGTTCTTCATCTATTACTGGTCTTGGTCCTATAATACTCATTTCACCTTTTAATATATTTAATAATTGTGGTAATTCATCTAAAGATGTTTTCCTTAAGAAGCTACCAACTTTCGTTATTCTCGGATCATTTTCTAATTTAAAGTTCTCTTCCCATTCCCTTTTTATATCTGGATTTTTTAGTAACATTTCCAATCTTTCTTTAGAATCCATATACATACTTCTAAACTTATACATATTGAACACTTTACCATTTCTACCAACTCTCTTCTGTTTAAAGAAGATTGGCCCTGGAGAAGCAATAAAGATAGCTGGGCCTAAGAAGATAGTCAAAATAAGAGTAATCAAACAGCCTAC
>ENA-ORMX01000739-ORMX01000739.1-human-gut-metagenome-genome-assembly--contig:-NODE-739-length-24131-cov-3.547059_pt1 | contig 24131 bp, 42 predicted proteins | sample MGYA00242108_ERZ509007 | MGnify/ENA primary metagenome ERZ509007 (study PRJEB26280, sample SAMEA2338745) | human gut metagenome | biome: human gut; feature: human-associated habitat; material: faeces...
TTTATTTACACCATTTGGTGCTTGTAAAAATTTTGTACCAAATACTAAAGCATTAGTAATATTAGTTTCATTATCGTTAGAATCAATATGAGTAATAGTTTTACCATTATTATATGTAGTGACAACTATTTTTTCACCTAATGTCATTGTATAATTCAATTTCATTATTTCACCAGTTTTGGTATTTGTTAATGTCGGATTTTCTACTTCACCATTAGCCATAAATGTAATAGTTAATCCATATGGTATATGGGAATTGTTTTCTATTTCTATTGAAGTGGCATTATTTTTACTACCAAACTCAATACCTGTTCCATCAGGTATCTCAAGTGGGAATGTTAACAACTTATCCCAGTTATTTAATGTAGCAATTGTTTCTTTAGAATCCATAAAGTAAGGGCTAGGACATAACAAATTAATTGTTGCATATACATAATTTGCTTTTCTTACCAAATTAACATTTTCAACATAATAATTTATTTTTCTTTCTATATCACCCTCATAGTAATATAATGTTCCATGGTCTTTTAATGGAAATATATTATATAATTGTTGTTTTCTAGTTATTAAATCAGCACCATCTTTAAATGCTATTACTAGATTTATCCTCCTTTGATTTACTGATGTTCCTATATAAGATACACCGACACCAAAAGCACTTTTTATAGTTGCAACATTTCCATCATAACTATGGATGCCCGAATATGAATCTAAATAGAAAGGGAAAGAATAACCAAACTCTAATTTATATCCATAACTATTTTTACATATAATTTTTTTAGTTCCTGAAAAATAAGCCATTATCTAACCCCTCCATATTTCAATTTATATAATTCATATTCTTGTCTTAATAATCTAACATTCTCTGATGGAGATGTATATTTAGAATTATTATTTATAATAGCAGTAAACCCATCTTTTCCCTCACTACCACTTGAACTATTTTGATTTTGTCTTTCTAATAGCAAACTATTAGCATTAGGATTAACCATTGGATTTAGCGAGTTTTGTACACCATAGTTAAGTGTTTTCATAGCTCTAGTAGTATTTCCTACTAAATCATCGAAAGATAGTTTATTCGCCATTTTTTGAGCCATTCTGTCAGTTGCATTTTCAAGTAAATAACTAGATTTATTGATTCCTTTAACCATTCCTTTAATCATATCAGGCATCCATGTTTCATAATTACGAAGTGGTCCAATATCAGGTCTTGAGAAATGTAAAAAGTTTTTGATTTTATCAGCTACACCTTTAACTGCATCACCAACTTTTCCTATCATTTTCTTAATACCATCAATAAAGCCTTGAATCATATCCTTACCCCACTCTATTGCTTTTGAGCCAAGATTACCTATTTTTTCTTTTATGGCATTGATGATATTACTCATCCATTCGCCGATTTTTCCATAATAAGTCATTATACCTTGACCTAATGATAAAAGTATTCTAGCACCAGCCTCTATTATCTTAGGTAGGCTCTTTATTACTGCCTCAACTATTTTGATAATTAAAATTGGTATTGTTTCCATTAGTTTTTCAATAGTATCAGGGTCAGTCAAGCCCTCAATTAATCCAATTATTAGCTGGATTCCAGCATCTATAATTAAATCAATATTGTCGACTAAAACTTCTACTATTTTTAATACACAATCAATTATTTGTGGAATTAAAGTAGGTAGGCTTTCGGCGATGCCTTTGGCAAGAGCGATTATAAGTTGTAAGCCCAATTCAATAATTTTTGGGAGGTTAGTAGTAAAAAATTCTACTATCTTATTTACAAGTAATGTTAGTGTTTCTTGAAGTCCACTAAGGTCTTGAGTGACCATATTAAGTAAACTATCTATCATATTGCTAACTGCATCCAAAAGTTGTGGAACTAGGTCTACCAGTATTTTTGCCACTTGTGGCAACAACTTTTCAACTAGAGTCACAATTCCACTTAGTATATTTGGTGCTAATTTAACTATTGCATCACTAACATTCGTTAATACATTAGTGACAGTATCAGCCAAATCTTCTGCACTTCCACTACCATTTAAGAAATTATCAAATGCTGATTTCATTGATGCGACTGAACCTGATATTGTTAATTCAGCCTCTTTAGCAGTAGTTCCTAATAACACTTGAGCATCTCTAACTGATAAAGTACCATTTTGCATTTTATTAAATGCCTCTTCATATGATATTCCCATATCAGTAGCGACTTTCTTTAACTCATCTTGTGTTAATGACATATTTTTTAATTTATCTTTCAACTGGTCAGCACTATATCCACTAACATCCATATTTACTTGGATTGCATGAATAGCATTGTATACATCACTCAAATTAGATATATCATAATGTACACCAGTCAATTTTTCTGCATCAGATAATAGTCTTTGCATTTCAGTTTTAGTACCACCATAACCTAATTTCAAGTTATCAAGCATAGTATAATTTTGTTTTGCAAAACCTTGATATGCAGTTTGTATCGATGCCATATCAGTACCAAATTTATTAGCATTATCTGACATATCTCTGAATGCCATATCGGCAACATCGGCAGCCTTTGATGTATCTCCACCTAACGATTGTAAAAGAGATGCACTAAATGAAGTGACACCTTGCATATATTCATTAGCACTAACACCTGCAGTTTTGTAAGCATTTTTAGCATTCTCTACTACCTTATCAGAACTATCTTTGAATAATGTTTCTACACCTCCTAGATTTTGTTCTAAATCGGCATATGATTTAACACCAGCACCAACTACACCTGCTAATGCTCCTGTTATTCCAGCAGTCACTGTGGCTAGTTTTTTACTAACATTTAAAGCAACATCTCCAACTTTAGATAATCCATCTTTTACTTTAGAAAAATCTATACTAGATTGACTTTTTAATTCATTATTCATCTTTTTAAGTGCAGATTCACCTTTTACTATTTCTACACTTAAAGCTCTATATTTTTCCTTTTGCTCTTCGGTTAGAGATGAATAACTACCCATTTGTTTTTGAGCCTCTTTAAGAGCATTTAATCTATCAGTTGTTGCTTTAATATTACTCTTTAAAACATCTTGTTTTTGTGATAGTATTTCAGTATTTTTAGGGTCAAGTTTTAATGCTTGATTCAGTTGTCTTAATTCAGTATTAGTAGAATAAACTACTTTGTTTACGTTTTTTAAGGCATCTTCTAATTTTGATGTATTACCACCAATATCAATAGTTATACCTTTTATATTAGCCATAGTTTCACCTCCTTATAAATACTAAAAAAACTACTCTTTAGAGTAGCAATGAGTAGTCTTTTTACTACTCATAAGAGTAGTGTTTAATTATGCTGATACTACTGGTTCATATACTTCTTCAAAGAATCCATCGTATGCAGTAGCATTTTCTTGAGTCTTTTCTAAGAATGTTCTAACTTTATTATCAGTAATTCTTGGTGTAGCAGTAATATTTAATGTATCAGTGCTAGGTTCTTTAGATGCCTCAATTGTTTGTCCAGCAGTTGATGGTCTTTGAGCAGATACATTATAATACCAATATCTACGATTAGTTTTGTCACCATCAATTTGGAATCCTAATGCGAAATCACTTATAGTATCATTTGTACTTTCAGTCATTGCACCATTTGAATCAACTTTTTCTCCTAGTATTTTTGTCCTGAACTCATCAGTTATTAATGCTATTTCTAGTGAACCACTATATCCTTGATTAGCAAATTCACTAAAATATTTAGTATTATCACCATAGAAGTCAGCACTTTCTCCCTCAGGGTCAAGTGTTAAATTAACTGCACCTTTTATTGCAAATGGTTCACCATAAGTTATTGATGCTCCTGATATTGCAGTTATTGGTGCAATATGTACATTACTTAATCCAAATTTAACTTTATTTGACATATTTTAATCCTCCTATTTTCTTCTAAATAAAAAAGCACCTAGGTGCTATATTTCATAAAAATTATGATATATTTTTTCATCTTCATCCCATACTTCATCTGACTTATCATATGGAATGTTATTTGTATTTAATAATTCCTCAATAGTTTTTTCTAATGCAACATCTTTCTTTTCAGTCACAAGTTCTATTTCAAACTCATAAGGTCTATAATAAGTTCTACCATCGGCTTTAAATGTATCAGGGGTATTTTCTCTATATGCTATAAAAGGTGGCACTACATTCTGACTCACATCAAAGTGGTTATATGCAACTGGTATACCTAAAGTTTTTAATAAATCATATATTTCTTTATGTTCCATTAATTACCCTTTCTAATGCCATTCTCAACATTTTTTATATATTCTGATACACATTGTTCTTCAACTGGTTTTATATGAACTATTGGAGCAGTATACCCACCATTTCTTTTTAAATGAGGTTTTTCTAACAAATGAGTTAATTGATAATCAGTTGCATTATGAATAATACAGTGAACTTCTCCTCTTTTATTTTCTTTCTTGACTCTCCAACCTTTAGCATATTTTCCACGATTTGCAGTCGATTTCTTATTTTTTGGTGAAGTTGCTTTTAAAGTCTTAACACCCTCTTTTGCTATTTTTTCTGCCTCATCTTGGATTAATGTTTGAATATCGTCACCATAACCAGCAAGTATATCATTTATATCTAATATTGAACTATTAGCCATTTACACCAATTCTTTTCGTACATACTAAAACAATATCAAATTTATTCTTAGGGTCTATTGTCCTAATTACTTGATATCGTTCATTATTCCACTCTAATTCTTCCTCACCATTGTAATTTAATCTTTTTATAACAAATTCACAATTTGGAGTCATTCCAACTTCTACTGCATTATAATATTCCCCAGTTTTAACACTTTGCTTTTTGGCATAACATTTATTTCTAGTTTCAGAGGATTTGATAATATTACCTATCTCATCCTCTGTTTTAACTAGATTTAATAAGTAAATAATCTCATTATATTCCATCGGTTTATTCTTCCTCTTTTGATTCATCTTTCAATAAACCATCAATAATATATTCAGAAGTATGTCTTAATACATCTTTTTGTAATGCATAACTATTTGCATACAAATCAGCATTAGAAACATCAGCAAAACTTAAAACATAAGTGATTATTGCAGTTTTTATTAAACTATTAGGATTATTAATTAAAGCATCGACTATGCCGATACTTTTAAGGTCTAATTTTGCAGATTCAATCCACATATTTATAGTTGAATCAAATTCATTGTGATTTATACCTTGTATTTTTTTGATTTCTTCTAGCATAGTCAACATCCTTTCTTATTTTAATTATGCACTAACATTTAATACTTGGAATGCAGTTGCATCAGCAAGTTTACCATCATAGATAGCAACACCTGAATAAGAATAAGTGTTATTACCGATATTATATTGAGTATGAATATTAATATCTTCTGCTAAATTACCAACGAATTTTTTAGCATTTCCGAATGATACTTTATTAGCTTTATCACTTATTGATACTTCATATCCAAGAATGAAATATTTACCATTTTCACGAGTCACTAATTCATTTTTAGATAAATCTTGTAATGCTAAGATATTGTTATAGAATAATGATTTATTAACATAGAACTTAGCACCATTTTCATATCCTGCAGGTAGTCCTGCTACTAAACTTCTTAATCCACTAGCATCTAATGAACCATTTACTGGAGTTCCAGTAGTTTCAATCTTATTTAAGATTTTACTTTCAATAGCATTTGCGATTGAATCTGATAACATATCAGTTAACCATTCTTCAAATGCTGAAATAGACATTGTTTTAACAGTATCACTGATAGTCACTAATTTAACTATTTCAGTACCTGCTAAATCAACTTTTAATAAAGGCACTTCTGATTCAGTAATGTCTTGACCCTCTACATGGTCAGCACCATCAGTTCTAGTACCCTCAACATAGAAAGATACATTTCCTTTTACATTTAATAATGTAATTTCATCTAGCATAGGTGCTTTTTTTACTACTTTTTCAAAAATTGTATTTTGAGTTTCAGTTGGGATAGCACCATCATTAGCAACTAGAATATCTCTTTCTTCTTCATTTAATTCTTTTCCCATTAATTTAGATAAGTATATATCTCTATACTCTTTTTTCTTTTCCATCTTTCTTTCCTCCATTTTAATTTCTTTTACTGCAGATTTTTTCTCTTCCATTTCAACTGCAATATCTTCATTTTTTTCTTGTTCCTCGATTTGAGTTTCTTCTTCATTTAAAGCATCAACTTCTTTATCAAGTTCTTTTACTTTTTCTATATCTTCTGTTGATTCAACTTCTTCACGAATTTCAACTTTACGAGCTTCAATTTCTTCTTTTCTTGTCATAATTGACCTCCTTATCTTTTAGTACTCTTTAGGGCGATACAACTTCCCAATATGGCTCTCCAGCCTTTATTAAAACGACTTAGTTAGTGTCCACCAACAAAAAAAGAACTCTCCAGTTCTTTCTCCATCATCGTATTAACCTAATTTTGCAATTAGTTTTTCTTTTGCCTCTTTTAAGGCTTTCTTTTCTTCATGTTGTTTTCTTAGTTCTTTTCTTCTTTCTAAGAAATCATCATTTTTACTAGCAATACTAACATCAGTTGCATTATAGAATGGTTGGTCTACTACCGATACATCGAATAATTTACCTATTTTAGTAATAGTTCTAGTATCAGTTTCATAGTCATATTCATCTTCTTCTACTGTAAATGCAAATGATTGTTTATCAATTAATTTACTCTTTATAGCATTAAAAATATTTTTATGTTCAGTTATATCATCTTGTAATATAGCATCCATAAATAAACCTTTTTTATCTTTATCTAGTTTTAAACTATTATTTCTTGTTCTTGCTAATACCATAAAACTATCATTATGATTATATCTTAAGACTACATCTGACATATCTGCCTCATCTAATGCATGTTCATCAATAACCTCAGTATATCCATAAGTTTCAGGACTGTTGAATACTACTGCATATCCTTTAATTTCCATTTTTTCATCTTCATTTGTTTCTGCTCTAAATTGTAAATCTAATTTTCTAATTTCTTTTTCTTTCATCATCTTCACCCTCTTTCTCATCATCATTTTTATTACCATTACCTACTTGATAATCATTTGCTATTGAACTATCAATATGATTTAAATCTTGCATTATAACATCACCATCATCTCTAGGTGCTAAATTAAATATTTCTCTTAATTCATTGACTGTCATTATATTATTTGCATATCTAAGTAAATTAACTTTTGTATTATTAGATACATATTGAAGTCTATTGCTTTCAAATACTATTTCATTTCCAAAATGTTTTTCAGTAGGTGTAAATATTTTATTTGTAAATTCTAAACTCATTTGTAAGCCAATTGGTTCTAATACTGATTCATAGAAAGCATTCCATTCATCTTCACTATATTTAGATTGAACAATTGCCTCATTTACACCAAAATAAGAGAGTATTTTATTATCAATACTCTTTACTTGACTATCACTTGCAGTAGTCGGTTCAATCTTAACTGGTGAAAATTCTGATGTTGCATCTAATCCACCAATACCACTCTTATCTGAATTATTAATAAAATCTTCAACAAATTGGTCACGCATCTTTTTAACATCCTCAGGCTTTAACATTGCCTTAGTTGATTTAATGACACCTTTTATTGATTGAGTTGTTTTAATAGCATTTATAATACCCTCATCTAGTATATGTTTCATAGATAAAGTTTTAATTATTGGTGTAGTAGAGCCACCAGTAATGCCACTATCACTTATAAATCTTGTTAAATGAATACAACTATCATATGGCACAAATCTTTCTTTTGAACGACCAAATTTAAATTTAATCCATATCTTTTTTTGATATTCATAAAGTTTACCCTCACTAAAATCTAATGGATATAAACCAGTTATTTTTAAATCTTTATCTCTTTGCATATATATAAAACTATCGTTATATAATTCTAAATTAGATATTACTTGATAATAAAATTGATATGCATTTTGCAATTCATTTGGTTGCTTAGCAATTAAACTATAAAGATTATCTTTTAAGTTTTCAAACTTTCCTTTAAAATTTCTGATATGTTTTGGATGCATTTTAGCACCATTTCTTGCAATAGCATCTACACAAGCCCTTACATCAGTATCATTTTTAAAGTCACCATTATATTTAGTAAAAACTGCTTTATTTCCATTTAACACTGTAAATTCAGTCGCATTTTGTGGAGTTATACTATTATCATCATTACCAAATAATCTGCTGAATAAACTTCTTTTAGCCATTATTTAACCTCCTCACTAACATAATCTAAATATTCTTGTTGCTTATTAACATAGATTACATATGCATCCATTAAACTAGATGCACCATCAATCCTTTGTCTTGATTTTTCTTTTGATAACATAATATTTTCATTATCATCTACTTTTACAACTACATTTGATAGATTCCATTTTAATATTGGATTATTGTTGTAATTAATTTTTTTATCCATCAAATCAGCTTTCATTTGTTTTAGTGGTGCTGATTCAGTTTTATAACCTTGTCTTACTTCAACCATATCAAAGCCATTACTTTTCATTTCATCACACCAAAATTGAGCATTCCAACTATCGTATCCTACCCATAGTGGTCTTAAATCAAATTCTTGTACTTGTTCAATAAACCATTTAGTTATATCGTGATAATCAATTTTAGAGTCACCACTTAATCTCAAATAACCAGCCTTTAACCATTTATCATATGGAATTTTATCTTCTGAAACTTTTTTTTCTAAAAAATTCGTTGGAATCCAATACATCTGCTTAACTCTTATTTTTCCTTTTACTACACCAAGTATAGTTGCACAAGTTAAGTCAGTAGTACTAGATAAATCACATCCACCTATACAATAAGAATCTTTCCAATCTGAATATATTTCTTCATTATTCAAATCATCAAATGTAAGCCATGCATTAACACTATTTTGTCGAACATTAAAATCTTTACATAATAAATTAACTAATTCAATAGGATTAGCTTTAGCTCTTTGAACCTTTTCTCTTAATGCTTTAACTGATTTTATTTTTCCTAAAGATGGATTAGGCTTATACCATGCCTCTTCATTCACCCATTCTTTTTCATCATCTAATTCATATATCACTGGTAGTAAAACTTCATCAGGTATAGTTCCATCAATAACTTGACTTGCATAGTCATACTCAATATCAAAGACATTTTGTCTGATAGTTCCCATAGTACTTGTTTCAAGTAATATAGGTTGTTGCCTAGCACTCATAGAATCATACATAACATCAAGCAAATTTTTATCTTTCCATGCATGTACTTCATCTGCTATTACTAAATGACTATTTAAACCATCTAACGAATTACTATCACTAGCTAATGCTCTAAATGTTGAATCAGTTGCATCATAATAAATACCACCAATCAAACAACGAATCCTTTTAGCTAAGCTAGGCGATTTCTTTATCATTTTCTTTGATTCTTCCCAAACTATTTTTGATTGGTCACGTTTAGTTGCAACTGAATATATTTCAGCTCCACCCTCTCCATCCTTAGTTAGCATATAATTTGCTATAGCTGAATCTAATACAGATTTTCCATTTTTTCTAGCAACAAATAATATCGCTTTTCTATATTTTCTAAAACCAGTATCTTTATCAACAAATCCAAATAAGGCTTGTACAAATGCTTTTTGAAATAGTTCTAATTTCAATGGTTGTCCATTCCATTGGCCTTTTGATTGTCGACAATATTTTTCAATAAAATGAATACATCTTAAACTTTTTCTTTCATCAAAAATATATGTATGAGTTTCAGTTTCTCCAGTTTCTTGATTAGTAAAAGACACCACTTTCGGTGTCTTTATATCATCAACTAATCTTTTATAAATTGTTTTTACTTTTTTACATACCTTATTAGGATTTTTTTCTATCCACTTGTAATACTCTTCTATATATGTCATAGGTCGTCATTGTCAAAGTCGTCATAACTATCCATAGAATCTTTTGGCAATAAATCATTTATTTGTTTTACAGTGGATTGATAATTCTTAATCATAGAATTGTATTGTGTAAGAGCTGGATTCGCCCTTTCAATACTATATTTTCCTTGCGACATTTCAGTGACTACACCTTTATCAGTTAATTCTTTTTTTAGTTTATTTAATGTCTTTTTCATAAACTCTAATTCTTTAATAAGTGCTAAACCTAACATACCTTTTTCATTGTTCATTTCATTAAACAATTTTTTAAGGTTTTTAAAATTAATTGGCTTTATTTTGTCCATTTTGTTCTCCTTTCTACAAAGTAGGGGGGATATGCACGAATCTGCACATTTTTTGAAGGCTCTCTCCTCGGTTTCTCATTGAGGCTTGATTTATCGCCTCTAGGGGGGATATCAGGTTCTTTTTACTAGGTTTCCATCAGAATCAAACATATAATCTTTTCTTGTCACTTGGTCTTGATGATGCTCTAACTCATGACACTCTTTACATAATCCCTCAAGATTGTTTTCATTAAGTGTAATATTATCATCATATACATTAGTGTTATCTAAGTATTCTTTATGATGTACTATTCCTATTCGCCTTTTATCTTTCGGAATCCACTTACTTAATCCATCAACATAAACAGGCTTATGACATCTACTACATAATAGATTCTGCTTTATCCATATATTTTTTCTAGCAGTTTTCCATGCTTTAGAATTATAGAAATCTTTTCTTATTCCATAACTCATTTTGTTTTCTTACTTCTTACTGCTTTTTCAGTTTTAGTTTCTAATTTAGTATTTTCTTTTTTATCTTCTTTAATGACTTCTATTTGTCTAACTAATCCTAAAGATGTTAACTCATCAGCTCTTTCTTTAGATACTACGATTTGTTCTCCTTTATTGATTTGTTTTTTTAGTTGTAAGTCATTATATGTAGTTGTGCATTCTACTTTTACTTTCATACTATATTCTCCTTTCTTTAACCAAATACTCTATCTATATCTTCTTGAGTTGCTTTTCTAGTTCCATCAGATGATGGTTCTATACTAGATAGAAGTATATTTAATAAACTAACAAATGACATTTCTTTCATATCATCTATAGTTATATTTAATCTTTTAGCGAGAGCCATTATTTCATATTCATCTATTGGTTCATCACTTTGCGAACTGTTGGGGATTTCCTTTATTTCCCCCTGATATGGGTGTCACTGCTAAATCAATAACTTCATCCACCCACTTCACATCATCAAATAATTTTTCAATTCCTTTTAAGAAATTTTCAAATGAGCCTACTTGTTTAGCATCTGATTCTACTATCATTACATATGTTATTTGTAATAATATTTCTAGAAAGTCATCTAACACTGCAAGTATGTCATCATTCTTTTCTCTTAAATCCTTTATTTCGTTAATATCCTGCATTAACTTTCTACCAGTCATATCTCTATATTTGAATTGTGTTAATGCACTTGATTGCATAGTGTAATCTTTACCACTAATATTAATTATTTTTTTCATACGTTTCTCCTTTTCTAATTAATTTAAAATAAAATAAAAGAGGTTATAATAACCTCACAAAATTAATGGAAATATAGTTATGTAGATATTTTTCTACTCTAGTATTATGACACAATGAATCTATCATTTTCTATCATTTTCTATCATCTTTGATTTTTTTACTATATATTTTGATATATCTTTTATAAGTAAATTTCTAATACTTTTATCTTTTCCTACCATTCTATATATCTCTAATTCTTCTTCTAATTGTTTTATTTTATTTTTTAATTGTTTTATTTGATATTTTTGGTCATAATATAATTGTTCATAATCTTTCATTTTTTAATTTATTTCCTTTATCAATAACTTTTGCTATTAAAGAACCTGTATTAGTTATGTTTTTATCAGTAGTAAATAGTTTATTTTTATTCATTATTAAATCCTCTGATTTACTAACTAATTTAAGATTTGATAAATCAATATTTTTTCTATTTCCATCGAGAAAAATTAAATTATATCCTTTTGGAATCTTACCATATTTTTTTTCATAAATATATCTATGTTTTAACTGCCATTTATTAGGCTCTTTTATTTTAATTTCTATATATCCATCTTTAGTTATTCTTTCTGAACCTACATCTCTATGATTTGCTGGAATATTTCCTTTTTTGAATCTAGTTGCTTTAGTTTTTTCTATTGATTCTATACTCATATAATCATTTTGTCTTTTTCCTTTATTATGTGGAATATTTCCTTTTTTGAATTGACCAGTTAATCCACTATTTAAATGATTATTACCTCTAAAGTTTTTTATATTAACTTTGGTTATGTTAGTTCCAAATCTTTTATTAAACATATCTGCTAATTCTTGAGATGTTTTTAGATGGTTATTTTTTATAAGAAATTCTCTTTGTTCTTTAGTATATTTATTTTTCATCTTCACTTGTTCCTAACATTTTAGGAATTTCTTTACTACTAAGTCCATATTCATCAGCATATTTTTTTGCAGATAAGACTGTATTGGCATTATTTATAATTTGTTGAGCTACACTTGTAATTGCTTTACTTCTTTTTATTTCTTTTTCTAGTGATTCATCTTCCTTTAGTTCTTCTTCATCATTTAGCCTTTCTAATTCTTCAAATAAATAATTATTTAAATCAACTAAACTATTTTTCATAATACCTCCTATATATAGTTTTTAATTTATAAAACCATAGGATTTTAACATATCTTTTTATTTTTACAATGTCATATCCATTCCAAGCAACATTTTTAAAATCGTTAGTAAAATACTTATGATATTGACTAGCTTTATTAACTATATTAACTCTACCATTACGATAATATATAATATCTCCTTTTGTTATATCTTTTACTTTCATCTAATCACCATCCCCTTTGATTAATATATTCATTTATATCAAATAGAAATTCCTCTATTTCAAAATCTAAATTATACTTATACTTAATAATTATATATTCTTCATAATTTACATTTGATTTACCATCTATATTACCTTTTATACTACCATCTATTGAACCAAATCCTAGAAATGAACTTCCACCTATACCACCTTCAATATTTCCGTTTATATTTGAATTAGAATTACCTTTTGCAAGTGTTCCACTATCTAAAATAATTTTGTTATATGAAAATTTGTCTAATTCATTTCTTTTTAATGATATTAGTCTTTCACTATTATTTAAAATTTCGTTTATTCTAATCATATTATTTTTTAATTTTGGTATGTTTTCATTTATTTCTTCTATTTCATTTTTTATTTTGTTATATTCAAAGCATTTATATCTATCATCAATATTTTGAAAATAATAAGATACACCCTGTTCTCTCAATTTATCTTCTTCTTCTGTTAATTCTTCTCTTGCTATTGGTAGTCTTTCAGTAAGTGTATTATATTCTTCTTTGAATAAATTATAATGTTTATTCAATAAATCTATTACTTTCATCTAATCACCTCTAATCCTCTAAATAATCATTTTCTAAATACATATATCCATATATTAATAACCCTGTAATTATAATCCATATGAGCCAAAACACAACATTAATAATTGTTTGTTGGTTCTTTTTATTTTCTATTGTTGTATTTAAATCACTATTGTTAATAGTTATGTTGCCTGATTCACTAACATTTAATATTGTTTTATTTTTAGCCTTTGCAAATATAGTTCCCATAAATTCTTTTGGTGTATAATAATAAGAATATCTTATATCACCTACACTAGCACCAAAAAAGCCTTGTTTATCTTTGTATAAATAATTATTTCTTACATAATCCTTTTTATCATCTATAACATTTGAATCTATATTTAATCTATATTCAGGATAATTATTGAATAAAGAATAAGCATATTTATTTTCCAAGAAAAATATATCATTAACACTTTTAGATTCAGTATTTATAATATCCCATGAATAATAGTATTCAGTATGACAATGTGTATTTCCATTACTATCAGTATTGCAAACTTGTTTACTATGTCTTTTATATTCTTCGGTTTCTTTTTTTATATAAGTATAATCATTTTTTAATTCGCTAAATGTCATACCACTTTCAATATTAAATTTCCCATATACTAATATATTTCCTACTTCGGTATCTACGCTATATTTAAACAATTTCACATCATTATCTATCTTTAAAGCTTTATTGTACTTTTCGATTTCTAATATATAATTTTCTATTATTAAATTATGAAATAAGAATCCTAGTCCTAATAGTAAGAAGAAGATAATAATTGAAACCATTATTTCTCTTTTAGTAATTTCCATAACTTAATCCCATAAATTAGTTGGTGCATCTTGTGACACTTCATAATCTAAGTAAGAATAATTTATTTTTTCATATCCCATAATTCCTAAGATAATATTATTAGGGAATTTTTTTGTGTATTTTTTATAGTTTTTGACTTGGTCATTATAATTATTTCTATGTTCTGCGATTAAATTTTCAGTTATAGACATTTCAGTCATTACTTGCTTATAATTTTCGTTTGACTTTAATTCAGGATATTTTTCTACTACAACATTTATCAATTTTTCTGCATCTTCAATTTTACCATCTAATGCCTTTGACCTAGCATCTACTATCTCACTTAACGTTTCTTGTTCGTATTTATTATATGATTTTACTGTATCAACCAAATTAACAATTAAATCCATTCTTCTTTTTTCTTGAATCTTAATTGCCGAATCACTTTCCTTTATTTGTTCTTCTAAAACTACAACTCTATTATTAGTTGTTGCAAATTTTATTCCTATCATTAAAATTATAGATAATACAATTCCTGTTATAATTATTGTTTTTTTCATTTTTCTTTCCTCTCTTTCAATGTTTTTTTAATTTCTTCTAATTTTCTATACACTTGAGCCTCTTCATATGGCACTAGATGTATTATTTTTCTAACTTGTAGATTTTCTATATATTTATATACATATATCTTATCAATCCACTCTTTACTTTTTCTAAGTTCATCTTCTTTAGCATCTAATAATTTTTTTCTATCTTCTGATATTATTTTTATTTCATCTAGTCTTTTATCTATTTGTTTTTTTTCTTTTATAATTAAATAATCATCGAATGAATTACTTATGTTTCCACCATCTACATTAATTTTGTCGAATTTTGTCGATTTAGGTTGAGTTTTTGCGAACAATTTTTCTTTTTCTTCTAATATCTCATTATATAATTTTTGAACTTTATAATAGTTCCTTTTATATTCTTCATATGTTAAATAAATACTACTCATAATATTCTCCATCGTATTCACTAACATTCATATAATAGTTATCCCATAAAGCCTCATTTTCAGCTCTTAATTTTACTATTGTTCTACCTTGTTGTTCTATTAATTCATCTTTTAATTCGATTGTTGATTCAAATTCTTTTATTTTGTTTTCATCTATAACTATTGTTATAACTAAACCACTAACAATTAGTAATATCCCTATAATTGCTATGATATGTGCTATTTTTTTACTCATACTATTCACCTACCTTTTCTAATACTGATACTAATTCAAATAAGATATTTCCTGATATTTTATATTCGCTCCATTGTTCATAAACTAAATCATTTTTATGTTTTCTTAATAGTTTTTTTATTTCAATTAATGTATTATTTAATAATTCATTATCTCTTTTTAGCATTTTATTTTCATCGACTAATTTAATATTTGCCTCTAACAAATTTTTATCGATTGGTTTTTCAGTTTTGGTATTATGTATTTTTTTTGCAGTTTCTAAACTTAAAAATTCTCCTTTCAATATAATCACCTCTTTTTATTTCTTATAATCAATATCAAATATAGTTAATTGTTTTTTGTGTAATTGTTTGTTATCAGTTTTAATATTTTTTATACAATTAGGACATAAACATTTATCATTTATTCCTTTTAAATAATCGAAATTACCACATATATCACACTTATCTTTGAATTTATTCTTTTGGCATTTCATAATAAATAACATTGGGATTTATTGGCTCTATTTCATATGCTGATGGTTGCATTATGAAATCTCCATCATATGTATTCTCAAGATATTCTTTTTCTTTCATCATGTCAGATGGTTTTATTAAACAATTGGCTTTAACAATATATTGATTTTTTATTTTATTACTTATTTCATCTAATATTTCCAATGCTCTTTCTCTTGTTTTATATGAGCCTATACTCACAATATCTCCATTTATATCTCTAATAAAAATATCTGTCTTGTTGTCCACGTTATCAGGATATAACCTTATATCAATTATTTTCATTAAGGCAGTTTTATTTTGACTTCTTATCCATAATTCCATATTAATCACTTCCTTTTAATGCTTTTAAATCACTGATTATTTCGCTTTTTAAATATTTTCCATTATATTTATAGTAATAATCATTTTTAGAATATTGTTCTATTAATTCATCTAACTTATTTGTAATATTATTAAGTCTAGCTATTTCTTTTTCTAAATCTTCATAGCATTTCATTAATGATTGCATATAAATCATTACATCAGGATTAGTTTCTGATACTTTCATCATTTCATCAACTAAATGATTTCTTATTTTTTCATCTTCATTATTCACTATCCTCACCAACCTTGCCATTTAAACTATAAATTATTTCATTTAATGACATTATAAGAATGCTTTTAGTCATACCATCAAATTTACTTTTATCTATATGTTCTTTAATTTCTTGTATTTTGAGTTTTGCTTGATTGATTTTGCTTTTTAAGTTCTTATTATCGATTCTTGATACATCTAAAAATTGCTCTATTTGTTTTCTATAAAATTTACTATAATCTAATTCATCTTTGTTAAGTAAAGCTCTGCACAAATGTTCGTTAATAATTGAAGTTATCTTTTCTCCCATTAATACTTTATCCTTTCTAATTTATTTTTCTTTTCTTTATTGGATGTCATAGTATAAATTGCAGTTGTTTTTATATCGTTATGTCCTAAAATATCTCTAAGCTCATCTAAATCTATACCATTCTCTTTACATTTCTTTGCGAATAAATGTCTCCATGCATGAGGATGTATTTTATTAGGATTAATTTTTGCTGATTTAGATATTTTTTTTAATCTTCTCCATATAGTGCTATTGTTTAGCATTTTTCCCTGCTTTACTGGACTTACAAAAATATAACCACTTTCTATATGATTTTCTTTACAATAAGTTTTTAATTCTCTTTTTAATTCGTTAGTCATTATAAGTGTTCTTTCTTTTCCTTTGTTGTAAGCACCTTTAATAAAATTACTATCTAGAGATTCTACTGTGAAATATTTTAATTCATCTATTCTTGCTCCTGAATGAGCAAAAATTTTTATTATTAAATACATATCCATCATGTCTAATTTTTTCGCCCATCTTAACATCCTTTTATGTTCTTGTTCCCATATTGGGTCATCAATCGATGTTTTTTGTTGTTCTTTAAATTTTTTTAAAGTACAATTTTCTAGTTTTAAATATTTTAAAAATTTATTTACTATGACAATATATTTATTTTTAGATTTAACTTTAAATCCTTTTTCGGTTAAATCTTCTTTAAAATCTATCATCAAACTTTTTGTTATTTCAAATTCATTAGGTAAGAAGTCAATTAACTTATTTACTGCATTTCTATAATCTCCAATTGTTCTTTTTGATTTTTCATCTAATCTCTCAGTATCAATAAAATTATCTAATTCTTTTTTGATTTCTTCTTTAGTCATATTGACTTCACCTCTTTCTTCTTTATATACCTAGCAAGATAACCATAATATTATATTGCACCTATCAAATATCTATCTTTGCTTTATTTAATAAGTTTTTTTAGCATTTTTTAATAATCTATACTTTTTGCTATTTTTTAATTGGTTTTATCTTGGATAAATCAACTAATTTACTACCATCTATATCAGATGGACAAGCTTTAATAATTGCTTTCGGAATTAAATTTTCTTTAAAATAGAAAAATGTATTTAATACTTCTTCTTTAGTAGATGAAGTATTCTTTTTGGATTCAATATATATTCTAGTAAGTTCTAATGCTAACTCATTCATATAATCTAACTCCTAAACAACTTAATCTTCTTTAAGTAAAAATTCATCAACTTCATTAAATATATATTTAGTTTTTTCTCTAAATTCATCTATTGTACTTCCATCATCAATGTCCCAAGTATATCTATCCAAATCATAAATATAATTATCTATTATGCGAATTTTACTTTCATATTTGGTTTTTAGATATTTAAGTTGTCCAATTAGTGTCTTTATTTCTTCTTTAGTCATATCTAAATCCTCCAATCTTTCTCAATTAACATATTTTTGTTTAGTAATTTTAATTAATTCATTAAACACTAAATCGTAAGAATATCTATATAAGTATTCAATATCAGCATTTATAATCATGTTGTTTTCTAATCTTATTCCAATGCCTATATATCCAAACTTTAAATTATAGATTGTGCTATTAAAATCAATTTTTTCATCAATTGCGACTATATCTGCTTTAAATGTTTTTTTTAAATAGTCTAATATTAAACTTCTTTTTTCTTTTAACTTCTCTAAATCTTCATAATACTTAGCATTAAATTCATCTTTTAATTCGTTGTGGTTATGATGTCCACATACTGATGCAAGACTTCCTGCTATTGCACCTATTGGCATTGCCATATTATTCACCCACCATTTCAATTAATGTTTCATATTCTTCTATTGTCATATGTGTTTTCATACAATATTTTTTTATTGATTGAATAAGCAAATGTTGTTTATTAACTTCTTTATCAAACTTGATTAATAGTTCCTCAATTTTTTGATTTTCTTCCTCTACTTTTTTTAACTTTTGTTTTAGATTCAGCAGTTCTTGTTCCATCTTTACCTCCCTTTTTTAATTCTTTTATTTCTTTTTTTAATTGAATTATTTCCTGACGTAGGTCAATATTATTTTCAGTAAGGTCTTTTATTCTCTGTTCATATAAATCTCGTTGTAAAAGTTTTGTTTTTTTCTCAGTATTATATTGAATTATTTTTTCTTCTAATTCATCACATTTAAAATCATATTTTACTTGTAAAGTATTATATTTTTTTCTTGTCTTTAGATGTTCATATATATGATTAATCATCTTCATTCTCCTCACCATCATTTCCCTCATTTAACCAATCATAATCAAATATTTCTTCTATTTCTTTTTGTTCTTCTTCTGATAATTTTCTATGCTTAGGTAGTTCATTATCTTTTATTTCTTGTAGTGTTTTATATCCTGCAGTTTTCCAATTTCTTAATATTCCATTAACATAGTTAAATGTCCTTTTATTATTTAAAGTAGATATTTCTATTGCATATTTAATTATTTCTTCATCATACGACAACAACCAGTCATCTATCTTTTCTACTTCTATTGAACTTAAAGTTCTTCCAAAATTATTTTCGATATACTCATATATAGTTGTAGTTTTAGATATAACTATATCTTTATCTCTATCTTTATCTTTTAACTTTAGTTCTAGTTCTATCTTTGGTGGACACTTGTCCACCTCTTGTCCTCTTAATAATCTTTGTTGTTGTTTTTTAAATGCACCGAGGCTTTTAGAACCAATAAGATTTTCTAATTGAGTAAGATATATTTCACCATTATCTAATATTTTTATTAATCCTATTTTTTTAAGTAATTCCATAGCGATTGTGACTGTGTCAAAATCCATTTTTGTCATCTCAGATAATTTTTTATTATCATATGGTATTAACATATTTCCTACATTGCGAATTAAAATACCATTTGTTTTTAAACTTTTTAAACACAATTTTAAGTAAAAATAAGCATAATCTCGACCATTAGGTTTTTGGCTTTCTAACCAATCTATAGCATCATCATCAAAGAAATCTTCTTTTAATAATAACCAATAAAACTTTGTGTCTTTATCGTATTTAGCCATTTATTTTTTCCTTAATTCTTTAATTACTGTCTTAATCATTATTAGGATAATTGATATTCCTAATGTTATGATGATTGCTAATGCCAGTATTTCTAATGTTTTTAATATCATTTCTCGTCCTCCTCAATATCTTTGATTAAATGATAGATAGCATAATTACTAATATGTCCATATCTATTTTTACCTTGTGTCATTTCAGTTTCTATACCGAATCCTTTTTCTCGTAAAATAAATATTATTCCTGATAATCTAGTTGCACCATATCTTTTTATAGCCTCATTAGATGTAATTGATTTATATTTTCTTAAATGTGCGATGATATCAGTTATCTGACTTCTTTTAGTCATTTTCATCACCCACATTACATGTATAGAACCTATCGCCATCTTTTGTATGATAGGATTTGATTCCATATCCTTTTTCTGCACATTGCATTGATACTTTTTCAATGTGTTTTTCCATATCGTTATTTAAAATTGTTATTAATCCTAGAATTACAATTACTAATCCTATTATTGCTAGTGAGTATTTTACCCGTGGTTTTAATCTATATCTTTTCATTCTTTTTACCTCTTTCTTTTATTACATATTTAACCTTTATATTTTCTTGTTTTTCATAAAGTTCAATGAGTTTTTTTAAGAGGCTTTTTTCATCTTTCATAAAAATCCTCCTTATTTTGTTTTAATTTAGTTTAGCGACTAATTATTGAGTTTTCTCAACTTTTTCTTTAAAAAAATATTCACTTATCTCATCATCATTAATTTCAAGCAATGCTACCATTTTCTTTATTTCTGATGAATCAAATTGAACTTGATTATTTATTCTCTTACTAAATACTTGTTCTGACATGTTTAATTTTTTTACAAAATTTGATTGAGAATTAAATTTTTCCTTTATTCTACCCTTTAATTTAGAATAATCAAATTCATACTTCATATTCTTTTCACTTCCTTTCTTCGTGGTTGAGTTTTCTCAACCTCTATTATCAGTTTACACACTCTTTTTTATAAAGTCAACACTTTTTGTTGAGTTTTTTCAATTATTTACGCATATTATTGTTTTAATGTTGATTTTTCTCATTTTTATGTTTATAATAATAATGAAAGGAGATATAATATGGACAATAGTTTTTCTACTAGATTAAAAAAAGCAATGGCTCTACGAGGTATTAAGCAGTCAGAACTATCTAGTAAGGCTCATTTAGATAAATCACTTATCAGTAATTATGTAAATGGAAATTATAATGCCAAGCAAGAAAACATTCATGCTATTGCCCTAGCACTTGATGTTGATGAGGGATGGTTAATGGGATATGATACTTCATTAGAAAGAAAAGATGACATATCTTCTATTAATATAGATAATGCTAGATACATAAAAACATCTACTCAGATGGTTAAAATACCTATTCTCGGGAAAATACCTGCTGGAATACCCATTGAGGCTATAGAGGATGTTTTAGGATACGAAGAAATCCCTATATCAATGTTAAATAATGATACTAATTTTTTTGCACTTAGAGTTGAGGGCGACAGTATGTTCCCTGATTACAAAGAGGGAGATGTACTTATAGTAAAACAACAAAACGATTGTAATTCAGGTGATGACTGTGTAGTAATGGTTAATAGCAACGATGCTACTTTTAAGCGAGTTATAAAACAAAATAATACTTTAATTTTAAAACCTTTAAATAATCAATATGAACCTTATGTATTCACTAGAGAAGATGTTATTAATATTCCAGTTAAAGTTTTAGGTGTTGTTATCGAAATAAGGAGAAGAAAAAAATGAAGAAATATGCAATTGAATTGAAAATATTAAAATGGAAACCATGGATACATATAGCATTAGGATTATTTACTTATCTTATATGGTTTGTTATTCTACTAATTATTTATATAGATTATAATAATTCAAACAAAGACTCAACAAAAACAATAAAAACCATAAATAATACAACTGTTAAACATCCAGTAAAAGCAGTTTATTTCAAAGTTGCTGGTATAACATATGAAGATAGACAAGAAGAAATAAAAAAAATATTAAGAGATGCTTTTAAATTAGGATATTATGAAAAATATGATGGTATGACAAATGCTGAAATAAAAGACTTTGGTGATACTATCTATGAGGCAAACAATATATATTTTAATAACTTGAAATTAGTTCCTACTAAATATGAAGGTAAAGATGCCATTGAGATTCATGTGGATGATTTATCCGACGAAAATAAATTAATAATGGTAGGATATGTACCTAAAAAAAATATAAATGAAGTATCAGACTTCTTAAAATATAAAGAAGAACATCCTGAATATGAATATAAAGAAAATGTTAATTTAACTGGTGGAAAAGGTAAAAGAGTTAATTTTGATGATGAGATGGAAACAGTTGAATTAAACTATGGAATTGATATTGCATTAGAATTATATGAACAATAAAAAAAGACTTACTGCTGGAACAGTAAGCCGAATGAAAAATCACAAATTAGTCGCTAAACTAAATAAACAAAATAAGGTTATAATGTTTATGGATTTTTCTATATCATTATAACAAATTTTCAATAAAAAGAAAAGAGGTTATAATAAAATGAATAAAATAATTAGAGTTGGAATATATATAAGAGTATCTACTGAGGAACAAGCCAAACATGGTTATTCAATAGATAGTCAAAAAACTAGATTAATAACCTGGGCAAAAGAACATAATTATCAAATAGTAGATGTCTATGCAGATGAGGGAAAGTCTGCTCGTACTAAGATTTTTAATCGTAAAGAATTGTTGCGATTACTTGATGATGTTAAAGATGATAAAATTGATAGAATTATCATTTGGCGACTTGATAGATGGTTTCGTAATGTCGCTGATTATTATCGTATTCAAGATATTCTTGATAAACACAATGTTGATTGGGAATGTTCTGATGAAGATTTTAATACATCTACTTCTAATGGTCGTTTATATCTTAACATTAAGTTATCTATCGCACAAAATGAATCAGACCAAACATCTGATAGGATTAAATTTAATTTTGAAAATATGGTACGAAATAAAAGACCTATTTCAGGTGCTTTGCCTGTAGGATATATGGTAGCAGGTGAAAAACAAAATAAGAGAGTTGTGAAAGACCCTGCCCTATCTCAAATGGCTATTGATATGTTTGAAAAGTTTGAAGAAACATTATCTTTAAGAGCCACTACTCAATATCTTAACGAAACATATCCTCATAGACCTATTGGCTATGAGAGAGTTAAAAAGATGCTACAAAATAGTATGTATCATGGTGTCTATCGTGATGTCGAAGATTATTGCGAACCATATATCACTAAAGAAAGACAAGATAATATCATTAAACTCATTAAGAAAAACCATAGACCTAATAAACCATCAGGACATGTATTTATTTTTAGTGGATTAATTAGGTGCTATGATTGTGGTCGTAGAATGGGTGGCTCTAGAGCATCTAGAAAACATACTAAACGAGGTGTAGTGACTGAAATTATAAGATATGGTACTTATAAATGTTGTAATCATTTTTTAGATTGTAGATGTTCTAATAATCATACTATTAACGAAGATAAACTTGAAAGATGGATGATTGATAATTTTCTTGCTAAATTAAATGAACATGTTATTTCAATAGAAACTGCAGAAGAGAAAAAAACTAAAACTAATAACATTAATAAAATAACTAATCTTAAAGATAAATTAGAGAGATTAAATGAGTTATATCTTGATGGTAGAATATCTAGAGAAAAATATGATAATGATTATTTAGATACAAAAAACAAAATTAAATAATAATATAATTTCTGTTCAAGATGTAAATAAAATTAAACATTATGCTGCCAAAGACATAAAGGCTTCAAAAAGAGATTTTTGTTTCATATCAATTTTATGTTATGGTGGGTTACGAGCAAGTGAAATAACAAATATAAAAATAGGGGATATAAGACTAAATGAAAGGGAACTTTACATTGTAGGAAAAGGCGAAAAGTTTAGAACAGTTGTTATAAATAATATAATGTATTTTGCTATAAAAGATTATTTGGAAGAAAGACAACAAATAAATACTAAAAATCCATATTTATTTATTAGTCAGAAAAGTATAAATACTAAAAAGCCAGTAAATAGAAATTTTTGTAATAGAATATTAAATAAATATAAAGATTTGTGCAAATTGGAAGAATTGCATCCTCATTTATT
>ENA-ORMX01000750-ORMX01000750.1-human-gut-metagenome-genome-assembly--contig:-NODE-750-length-23983-cov-3.280257_pt1 | contig 23983 bp, 19 predicted proteins | sample MGYA00242108_ERZ509007 | MGnify/ENA primary metagenome ERZ509007 (study PRJEB26280, sample SAMEA2338745) | human gut metagenome | biome: human gut; feature: human-associated habitat; material: faeces...
TAAAAGTGATACTGTTATAATATTTATAAGTTATATATGAGACGTTTTAATTTTGAATAATAATCATCCGGGAATTGGATTAGTTATGTCATATTTAGAAGCAGATATGTAATATTATGAGGCGTATAATAAGACAGGTTTATGGTATATACGAATTATAATATTGCACATATGTGATGCGACTTATATGAAACGACAGTTACATAAAAAAGGAGAACAGAAGAGTATGAATGTAAAAGATTCGATTAGGAAAAGACTGGATAAAAGCTTTGCTATCATTGCTGCTGTGTGTAGTGCTGGTCTTATTGCCTGTGGAGTTGCTTTATTTGTAATAAGTATGCAGTACCATAGTGCACTTGAGAATTATGGATTTTCACAGGGCGATATTGGTAAGGCAATGGTAGCATTTGCAGATTCAAGGAGTGCCTTAAGAGCAGTAATTGGTTACACAGATATGAGCGAGATTGCTTCTGAGAAGAATAAGTATGAGACAAAGAAGTCTGCGTTTGAAGATTATATGTCTGATGTTGAAGCAGGAATGGTGACTAAAGCAGGAAAAGAAGCATATGCACAGGCTGAATCAGCTCTTAATGGTTATTGGACTAAGGCTGATGCTATATTACAGCAGGGAGCTACAACAGATAATGGAGCTTCTAGTGCAGCTCAGCAGAAGGAAATAGATGAACTTGGTCCTATGTATGATAATGTATATGCGGCATTAAAGAATATTATGGATATTAAAGTCACTAAGGGTGATCAGGTACAGGCTACACTTAATACAGTCATGTATATTCTTTTAGTAGTTATAGTTGCAATAATTGCATTCAGTATATATATGTCTACACATCTTGGAAGAAAGATAGCTGATAATATTGAAAAGCCAGTTGCAGCATTAGCAGAGAGACTTAAAAAGTTTGCAGCAGGAGATCTTGATAGTGAATTTCCTGAGAATGAAGTTGATGATGAAATTGCTTATATGAATGCTGTTGCTAAAGAGATGGCTGCCGATCTTAATCTCATTATAAGTGATATGAGCAGACTTATGGATGAGATGGCTGGAGGTAACTTTAAGATAAAGACAGATATCGAAGACATGTATGTTGGTAAGTTTGTTAATCTTAAGGATGCAATTCGTAACATGAACAGAAAGATGGATGCTACACTCAAGAGTGTTGATGAATCAGCTCAGCAGGTAACAGTTGGTTCAGAAAATTTAGCACAGTCAGCACAGGATCTTGCAGAAGGTGCTACAGAACAGGCCGGAGCTGTTGAAGAGCTTCAGGCTACTATAGCTACACTTACAGAGCAGATTGCCGCTGTAGCAGAGAACTTAGAGCAGACAAGTGATAAGGCTGTATCTTATGCTAAGAATGCAGATGAAAGTAAGGTAGAGATGCATACACTTATGGAAGCTATGCAGCATATCAGTGATACATCTAAGAAGATTGAGAATATTATTTCTGATATCGAAAGCATTGCAAGCCAGACAAATCTTCTTTCTCTTAATGCAGCTATTGAGGCAGCAAGAGCAGGAGAAGCAGGTAAGGGCTTCGCAGTCGTTGCTGAACAGATTAGAATGCTTGCTGACCAGAGTGCCCAGTCAGCAGTTGATACAAGAACACTTATTGAAGGTGCTCTGAATGAAATTGAAGAAGGAAACACAGTTGCTATTAAGGCTGCTGAATCCTTGGATTCGGTTGTTCAGGGAATTAACGAAATTGCTGATACATCTAAGCAGCTGAGTGAGAACTCTAATGTTCAGATTGCGGCTATGAGAGAGGCTGAAAAGGGAATCGAACAGATTTCAGAAGTTGTACAGTCTAACTCAGCAGCTTCAGAAGAGTGTTCTGCAACAAGTGAAGAGCTTTCTGCACAGGCAGAAGCTATGAGCGAATTGATTTCACAGTTCACACTTAGAGATTAATTAATATTGAAGAATAAAATGTATTGTGTTATAATTAATCAGATAATGATTGTTATAGTGCAATACATTTTTTTATTGATTACATAACAATCAGTACACAGATGTCGGACAAATGGAGGATAAAGATGGGTTTATTCAGTGGCAAAGCTGATGCATCAGATAGTTCTAAGGATATATTCAGCAGAATTGATAAGGAAGCTTCAAAAGCTGATATGATGGTTAATACACTTGGTGACAGCGATCTTGCAAAGCTGTCAGCAGGTATGAAGAGCGAGCTTGCACAGGCAGAAAAGAAGAATTCAATAACAGATAAGCTTGAGGCAGAGCTTCACAATGATGGTAATGCAGCCAGGGTGGCAGAGAGTATTGGAAAGGAAGAGCCAAAGACAGAACTTGAGGAAATATCAGATGAAACTGCTGTTATAACAGCAGGACTTGTTGTAAGTGGTAATCTTGATTCAGTTGGTTCAATAGATATATTTGGTACTGTTGATGGGGATGTATCATGTAAGGGAAAGCTTACAGTAAGCGGAACTATAACAGGTACAACTATTGCAAAGGAAGTATTTGCCAATAATGCACATATTACTGGTAATGTGGAAGCAACGGGTTCTGCAAAGATAGGCCAGGGAACAGTAGTTGTAGGTGATATAACTGCTACATCTGCTGTTATAGCAGGTGCTATTAAGGGTGATGTTGATGTAAACGGACCGGTTATAATTGATTCATCTGCTATTATTGTAGGAGATATAAAGTCTAAGTCAGTACAAATTAATAATGGCGCAACTATAAACGGAAGATGTTTACAGGTTTATGCAGATGTTGATGTAGAGTCTATATTTAATATAGGTTCAGACAAGAAGGATGCTAAGAAGAAAGAAGAAGCTCCAAAGAAGCCTGCAGCAAAAGAGACTAAGCCGAATGAAACTAAAGCAAAAGAGCCTGCAGTAAAAGAAATATCAAAGTAAGTTAAGGCAGCCAGAGGAATCCAATAATATTATATCGTAAATGACAGCTGTGCGCACACAGCACATACCGGTTATGCATATCGTGAAAATATTTAAAAGTGCGCAGAAATGAGGATTAAGATGAAAGATATTAAGAGAGTAATACTTAAGCTTAGTGGTGAAGCTTTATCAGGAGATAAGAAGTCGGGTTATGATGATGAGCTTATAATAGACATCGCAAGACAGGTAAGCCAGATTATAGATAAAGGAATTAATGTAGGTGTGGTTATAGGCGGCGGTAACTACTGGAGAGGCCGTTCTAATGACAATATCGACAGAACAAAGGCTGATCAGATAGGTATGCTTGCAACTATTATGAACTGCATATATGTATCTGAGATATTCCGTTCACAGGGAATAAAAACTAATATACTTACACCTTTTGAGTGTGGAAGTATGACAAAGCTTTTCTCTAAGGATAGAGCTAATAAGTACTTTGAGAAGGGAATGGTTGTATTCTTTGCAGGAGGAACAGGACATCCTTACTTTTCTACAGATACAGGAATTGTGCTAAGAGCTATAGAGCTTGATGCAGATGCTATCCTTTTAGCTAAGGCTATTGATGGTGTATATGATAGCGACCCTAAGCTTAACCCTGATGCCAAGAAGTATGACAAGATATCTATCACAGATGTAGTAGACAAGCATCTTGGAGTTATTGATATGACAGCTTCTGTTATGTGTATGGAGAATAAGATGCCACTTATGGTATTTGGTCTTAATGAAAAGGACAGTATAGTTAATGCACTTTCAGGAAAGTTTAATGGAACTATTGTCACGGTTGAATAATATATCTTATAATATACCGGTCATAACTTAATAATTAGAGTTGATTATTACGCAATATTATTGTAATATGAGAAAGTAGCAGTTTATATAGTGAATCAGCGTTCTGCATGTTTGCAGAATTATAATAAGTTTAAGAAAGAGAGTATTGATAATGAGCGATATCAGAGAATATGAAGAAAAGATGAAAAAGTCTGTAGAGGCTTTAAAGGAAGATTATACAACAATCAGGGCAGGAAGAGCTAATCCACATATCTTAGATAAGATTAAGGTAGACTACTATGGTACACCTACATCACTTCAGCAGGTTGCCAATATCTCAGTTCCAGAGGCACGTATGATTCAGATTCAGCCTTGGGAAACAAGCCTTATAAAGGATATTGAAAAGGCTATCCTTGTGTCAGACTTAGGACTTACACCTAACAATGATGGTAAGGTTATAAGACTTATATTCCCTGAACTTACAGAGGAAAGACGTAAGGAGCTTGCAAAGGACGTAAAGAAGAAGGGTGACAATGCCAAGGTTGCTATAAGAAATGTAAGACGTGATGCGAATGACGCAGTTAAGAAGGAAAATAAGGCTGGAGATATTTCAGATGATGAGGCTAAGAACTTAGAGGATGAAGTTCAGAAGCTCACAGATAAATATGTAGCTCAGATTGATAAAGCAATCGAAGAGAAGTCCGCAGAGATACTTACAGTATAAAAATGAGTGGTAAAGGCTGTTGGTTAATGCAACAGCCTTTATTTTTACAAAAAGTAGTCAGGATTAAACATTTGCTTTATGATATAAAAAGTGGAAAGTGGAGATATATATGGATAACTTTAATGAAGAATTAGGATTAAAGATACCTGCACATGTCGCTGTTATTCTTGATGGTAATGGACGCTGGGCCAAGAAAAGACATATGCCACGTACTTATGGACATATGCAGGGCAGCAAAGTAGTAGAGGATATGTTATATGTAGCAGATGACCTTGGAATAAAGTACTTTACGGTATATGCATTTTCAACAGAGAACTGGAAAAGGTCGATAGAGGAAGTAGGTACACTTATGAATATATTAAGAAAGTACCTTAAGGACTGTGTAAAGAAGTCTATGAAGAATAATGTAAAATGCCGTGTAATAGGAAGAAAAGAAGAACTCAGTGAGGATATAATAGAAAGTATCAATAATCTTGAGGAAAAGACTAAGAATAATACAGGTCTTAACTTTACCATAGCCATAAACTATGGTGGAAGAGATGAGATAGTAAGAGCTGTCAGAAAGATAGCAGATAAGGTTAAGGCAGGAGAGATAGAGACATCTGATATAGATGAGGCTATGATAAGCGATAATCTTGACACAGCAGGAATACCTGACCCTGACCTTCTTATAAGAACAAGCGGAGAGCAGCGATTATCTAACTATCTGCCATGGCAGCTTGCTTATACAGAGTTTTACTTTACAGATGTGTACTGGCCTGACTTTAACAGGGAAGAGCTTATAAAGGCTTGTGAAAAGTACAACAAGAGAGAAAGAAGATATGGCGGAGTTAAGGAGGAGTAAGCTTTGTTAAAAAGAGTAATAAGTGGAATATGTCTTGTTGCCATAACTGCTCCTGCGCTTTACTTTGGTGGCTGGTTTTTATATGCACTGTGTCTTGTTATATCACTTGTCGGCAACTTTGAGCTTTTAAGGGTTGCAGGACTTGAGAAAAGTCCGCTTGGAATATGCGCATATGTGGCTACAATAGCCTATTATATGACAATGCTCAGTCCAGACCACAGATACAGCATACTCGTGCTTGTGGCAGCATTTCTTGCGCAGATGTCGGTGTATGTATTCACATTTCCAAAGTATAAGGCGGAAAACGTTATGTGGTCATTCTTTGGCATAATATATGTGACTGTGATGCTTGCATATATATATGAAACAAGAACACTTGATAACGGAGTATATCTTGTATGGCTTATATTTGTTTCGTCATGGGGCAATGACACATTTGCATACTTTACGGGTGTGCTTATAGGAAAGCATAAGATGGCACCTGTATTATCACCTAAGAAGTCAGTTGAGGGTGCTGTCGGCGGAATAGCCGGAGCTACAATACTTGGTATAATATATGGAAGCATAGTGAGTACAAGGATGTCAGAGGTTATAGGAAGTCCTGTGCTTACATTTGCAGTTGCAAGCTGTGTTGGGGCAATGCTAGCCATAGTGGGCGACCTTGCAGCCTCAGCTATCAAGAGAAATTATAACGTAAAGGACTATGGTAAGCTTATTCCGGGTCATGGTGGTATATTAGACAGGTTTGACAGCGTAATATTTACAGCACCTGTTGTATACTGGGCGATAGTTATTATCAATGGACTTGGAATGTAAGCAAAGTCAGAAAGGGGTTAGTTACGATGAGAGGTATATCAGTACTGGGTTCAACAGGCTCTATAGGAACACAGACACTAGATGTTATAAGAAGAAATAATGATATAAAGGTTGTTGCACTTGCAGCAGGTACAAGGGTGGATGACCTTGAAAAGCAGGTAAGGGAGTTTAAGCCTGAGCTTGTGTGCATAGGAAGTGAAAAGCTTGCAGATGAGCTTAAGATTAAGCTTTCTGATGTTGATGTAAAGATAGTATATGGCGATGAAGGTCTTGTTGAGGCAGCTACTATTGAGAGCGCAGATATAGTGCTTACAGCTGTTGTAGGTATGATGGGCATTGTTCCTACTATAGAGGCAATAAAAGCACATAAGGATATTGCACTTGCCAACAAGGAGACACTTGTAACAGCGGGTCATATTATTATGAAGCTTGCAAAAGATAACGGAGTTAATATATATCCGGTTGACAGTGAGCATTCAGCCATATTCCAGTCACTTAACGGTGAATATAAAAGAGAGGTTGAAAGAATTCTGCTCACAGCTTCAGGCGGACCGTTCAGGGGTAAGAAGAGAGCTGACCTTGCCAATGTAACACTTGAGGATGCACTTAACCATCCTAACTGGGCTATGGGACGTAAGATAACTATAGATTCTTCAACTATGGTAAACAAAGGACTTGAAGTTATGGAGGCACAGTGGCTTTTTGACGTGCCATCATCCAAGGTATGTGTGGTTGTCCAGCCACAGAGTATAATACATTCCATGGTTGAGTTTGTGGATGGCGGTATTATGGCACAGCTTGGAAGTCCTGATATGAGACTTCCTATCCAGTATGCGCTTTATTATCCACACCGTAGAGAGCTTAACACTAAGAGAGTAGATTTCTTTGAGCTTGGACAGATAACATTTGAAAAGCCTGATATGGAAACCTTTAAGGGACTTAAGCTTGCTTATGAGGCTTCTGATAAGGGCGGTAATATACCAACAGCTTTTAACGCAGCCAATGAGCTGGCAGTTGCCAGGTTCTTAGACAGAAAGATAAAGTATCTTGATATACCAGATATTATAGAGTACGCTATGAATGAGGTAAGCTTTATTGATAACCCGTCAGTAGATGAGATTCTTGATACAGAGAAGAGTGTATATGAGATGATCGGAGGAAAGTGGTAAATTGGTTATAAATGTAATATTGGCGATTCTTGTACTCAGTATAATAATCATAATACATGAGTTCGGACACTTTATAGTTGCAAAGGCTAATGGAATAACGGTAGTCGAATTCTCATTAGGCTTTGGGCCTAAGCTTATACATTTTAAAAAGGGCGAAACAGAATACTGTTTAAAGCTGCTGCCTTTCGGTGGTGCGTGTATTATGCTTGGTGAAGATTTTCTTGAAGCCGATGAGGATGAAGATGAAGATACAACAGCGAATGAAGATAAGTCAGGCTATGAAAATACTACAGACAATATAGATAAATCTTCATACGGTCAGACTGCCGGTGGTTATATGTCACAGAAAGCAAAGGATGAGGCGCTTGAACAGGGATATGATATGTCAAAGTCATTTGCAAACAAGTCAGTGTGGTCAAGAATAGCTGTTATAGCGGCAGGTCCTCTGTTTAACTTTCTTCTTGCTTTCGTGTGTGCAGTTGTCATAGTTGGAAGCATAGGCTATGATCCTTGCAGGGTTGATGTGCTTTATGCTAACTCTCCAGCAGCAGAGGCAGGTCTTCAGGAGGGTGACGTAATAGTAAAGGTCAACAACCAGAAGGTTACATTTTACAGAGATTATTCTTTCTACAGATATTATCATGCTGACGAGCAGATGAATATAACATATATCAGGGATGGACAGAAGTATACAACAACACTTATGCCTGAGTATGTAAAGCAGGAAAAGTACCAGATAGGTATAACACTTGAACAGAATGGAACTATCGATGCAGTTGGTGATGGTACACCAGCGGCTGCTGCCGGCATAGAAAAGGGTGATAAGATAACAGCCATCAATGGTGTATCAGTAGATAACAGCACACAGATAAGCGAGCAGATAAACAAGTGCAACGGACAGAGCATAGATGTTACAGTACAAAGAAATGGTGGCAATGTGACACTCTCAATGACACCTGATTATGTTGAGAATGAGTATTACTATACAGGCTTAGCGTGCTATGGTGCAAGAGAAAAGGTATCTCCTGTAGGAACGCTTAAGTATGCAGTAAAAGAGGTTGGCTACAGTGTTAATACTGTTATAAAAAGCCTTGGCATGATGTTTACAGGAAAGGTTGGTATCAATGACCTTTCGGGTCCAGTCGGAACTGTAAGCATAATGAGTGATATTGTAGAAGAGAGTAAGGCAGATGGTGCATTTTATGTGTTCCTCAATCTTCTTAATCTTGCAGGGCTTATAAGCTCTAATCTTGGTGTTATGAATCTTCTTCCGATACCGGCACTTGACGGCGGAAGACTGGTATTTCTTGTGCTCGAGGTGTTAAGAGGAAAGCCTGTAAAGAAGGAACACGAAGGAATAGTGCATTTCGTAGGAATGATACTGCTTCTTATACTTATGGTTTATATTATGTTTAAGGATATAAGAGGCTTATTCTGATAAGGATATTGGGATAACTTGTAATCTGATAATTATCCGGTATCCGGCATATACAAGATATACTGTGATAAAGTGCGACAAGGGCAGCAGAAAAGGAGGTTTTTATGTACAGGGATAATACAAAGATTATAAAGATAGGTGATAAGCTTATTGGCGGTGGTAATCCGATTATGATTCAGTCGATGACTAATACACATACAGAGGATGTAAAGGCTACTGTAGAACAGATATTAAGGTTAGAAAAGGCAGGATGCGATATTATAAGATGTACAGTGCCAACTATAGAAGCTGCCAATGCGGTAAAAGAGATTAAAAAGCAGATTCATATTCCACTTGTTGCAGATATACATTTTGACTATAAGATGGCTATTGCAGCTATGGAAAATGGTGCTGATAAGATAAGAATTAATCCCGGTAATATCGGTGGTACAGACAAGATTAAAGCTGTTGTTGATGTTGCAAAGTCAAGAAATATACCTATAAGAGTAGGCGTAAACAGTGGTTCTCTTGAAAAAGACCTTGTAGAAAAGTATAATGGTGTTACAGCAGAGGGTCTTGTTGAGAGTGCTCTTGATAAGGTTAAGATTATCGAGGACTTAGGATATGATAATCTTGTTATAAGTATCAAGTCTTCTGATGTGATGATGTGTGTAAAGGCGCATGAGCTTATAGCAAAGCAGACTGATTATCCGCTGCATGTGGGCATAACAGAGTCAGGAACTATATTCTCAGGAAGTATAAAGTCATCTATCGGACTTGGTCTTATACTTAATCAGGGCATCGGCGATACGATAAGAGTATCACTTACAGATGACCCGGTAAGAGAGGTCGAGGCTGCAAAGCTTATATTAAGAACGCTTGGTCTTAGAAAAGGCGGAATAGAGGTTGTATCGTGTCCTACCTGTGGAAGGACAAAGATTGACCTTATAGGTCTTGCATCTAAGGTTGAGGAGCTTGTTAAGAACTATGACCTTGACATAAAGCTTGCTGTTATGGGTTGTGTTGTCAATGGTCCCGGTGAAGCTAAGGAAGCCGACCTTGGAATAGCAGGCGGTGATGGCTGTGGAGTTCTTATAAAGCACGGAGAGATTATAAGAAAGTTTGACGAAGATAAGCTGTTATCAGTGTTAAAGGAAGAACTTGATAACTGGCAGGCATAAGAGGGAAGAGAGATTATGTATAAGTTTTTGGATGTTTTCAGAACATTGAAGCTGCCAGATGATATAAGAGTATATATGGAAAATGTGGAGGTCACGAAGGTTTCGAAGACCTCCACTAATTCTCTTGCGAGAGTATACATTAAGAATGATAAAGTTATAAGTAAAAAGATTATATATAAGGTCGAAGATGCTTTAAAAAAGCAGATATTCCGTATACAGAATATGGATGTCAGGATTATTGACCGGTACAGGCTGTCAGAACAGTACACTCCACAGACTATTATGGATGTGTATTATGACAGTATACTTTTTGAGTTAGAGAAGTACTGGACACTTGAGTATAATCTTTTAAAAAATTCAACGTGGGAGTTTGAAAAGAGCGACCTTTTGGTGCTTACACTTGAAGATGGATTCCTTGCAAGAACATATGCTGATAATCTGACAGACTACTTTAAGAAAATATATCTTAACAGATTTGGTTTTGAGATAGATGTTGAGTATAGGTATTCACATAAGACGGAGAGTCACTATGAAAGAGAAAATGCACATAAGTTAAACTTGCGTGTAAAACAGATAGAGGAACAGCTTCAGGCGGCAACGCAGAATGGTGAGGGAGATGCGAAGACTGTGAGTGAGACTGATAAGAATAAGAAGAGAGCTGAACAGAAGGCGAAAGCAGCAGCATTTTTCAGTGAGAGAGGTGCCAGCGGAAAAGACCTTACAAGATACAGAAAGCCGGCTAATCAGGATGTTCTGTACGGTCGTGACTTCAATGATGAGATAACTGCTATAGACCAGTTAGAAACACCTGTTGGAGAGGTGGTTATCAATGGTATGGTTATGAGTGTTGAGCCAAGACAGATAAGAGATGAAAGAACTATCCTTTCAATAGCTGTTACGGACTTTACAGACAGTATTATAGTTAAAATGTTTATAAAGAATGAACAGCTTGAGGATATATATAGTTTTGTAAAGGAAGGCAATTTCCTTAAGATAAAAGGAATTGCAGCTATGGATAAGTTTGACCAGGAGATTACAATATCAAATGTTTCTGGCATAAGAAAAGGAACCGATAACAGAAGTGTAAGGACTGACCTTGCACTCAATAAGCGTGTTGAGCTACACTGCCATACTAAGATGAGTGATATGGATGGTGTATCTTATGCAAGCGATATTATCAATCAGGCGATTAAGTGGGGACACAAGGCAGTTGCCATAACAGACCACGGGGTTGTACAGGCATTTACAGAAGCCTACCATACTATGCAGAAGCTCTGGGGTAAGTATGAGGCAAAGGGGGAAAAGCTTGACTTTAAGGTTATATACGGTGTTGAAGCATATCTTGTGGATGACACTAAAAAGATAGTAACTAATCCAAAGGGACAGGACTTTGCGGGTGATTTCGTGGTATTTGACCTTGAAACAACAGGTTTCTCGGCACTTGTGGATAAGGTGATTGAGATTGGAGCTGTAAAGATTAGAAATGGAGAGATAGTAGACCGTTTCTCAACATTTGTTAATCCTAAAGTTCCAATATCCTTCCGAATAGAAAATCTTACGGGAATAAGCGACCAGATGGTTATGGGTTCTAAGACTATAGAGGAAATTCTGCCGGAATTCCTTGAGTTCTGTGAGGGCTGTGTTATGGTTGCGCACAATGCTGAGTTTGATATGAGTTTTATTATCAATAATGCAGAAAGACAGGGGCTTGAATTCTCACCATCATATATTGATACAGTGCTTCTGTCGCAGTTTCTTATTCCTGCACTTCATAATTATAAGCTGGATACACTAACTAAGCATCTTAATGTAGTGCTAGATAACCACCACAGGGCGGTTGATGATGCAGAGGCGACAGCGCATATATTCCTAAAGCTTATCAAAATGCTTGCGGACAGGGACATATTCACGCTTGATAAGCTCAATGAGGAGGGGGCACTCGATGAAGAATCTATAAAGAAGCTACACCAGTATCACTGTATTATTCTGGCAGCCAATGAGATGGGGAGAATTAATCTTTACAGACTTGTGTCAGCATCACATATGAAGTACTTTAACAGATTTCCAAAGATTCCCAAAAGTCTTGTGAACCAGTACAGGGAAGGCCTTATCATAGGAAGTGCATGTGAGGCGGGTGAGCTGTTCCGCGCCATGGTAAATGGACGTTCTGATGCTGAAATTGCAAGAATAGTAAGTTTTTATGATTATCTTGAAGTCCAGCCTATAGGTAATAACAGGTTTATGATAGAAAAGGAAGATTACTATGTAAAGGATGAGGAAGACTTAAGAGATCTTAACAGGAGAGTTATATCGCTTGGGGAGAAGTTTGACAAGCCTGTTGTGGCTACGTGCGATGTGCATTTCCTTAATCCTGAGGATGAGATATACAGAAGGATTATTATGGCGGGCAAGGGCTTTGATGATGCCGACAGCCAGCCGCCGCTGTATCTTCACACGACTGATGAAATGCTTCATGAGTTCGATTATCTTGGAAGTGATAAGGCATATGAGATAGTTGTGACTAACACAAATAAGATTATGGATATGTGTGAGGAGATTATTCCGGTACGTCCTGATAAAAGACCTCCTGTCATCGAGAATTCAGACCAGATGTTAAGAACTATATGTCATAACAGGGCACATGAAATATATGGACCTGAGCTTCCGGAGATAGTTACGGAGCGTCTTGAAAGAGAGCTTAATTCAATTATATCAAATGGTTATTCCGTTATGTACATTATTGCACAGAAGCTTGTGTGGAAGTCCAATGATGATGGCTATCTGGTAGGTTCAAGAGGTTCGGTCGGTTCTTCATTTGCAGCTACTATGGCTGGTATTACTGAGGTCAATCCGCTGAGTCCGCATTATCTGTGTCCAGAGTGCTATTACGTTGACTTTTATTCAGATGATGTAAAGAAGTTTGCGGGTGGTGCAGGTTGTGATATGCCGGATAAGTTATGTCCTAAGTGCGGACATAAGCTTAATAAGCTTGGTTTTGATATACCGTTTGAAACTTTCCTTGGTTTTAAGGGAAATAAAGAGCCTGATATTGATCTTAATTTCTCTAATGAGTATCAGAGTAAGGCACATGCCTATACAGAGGTTATATTTGGCAAAGGACAGACTTTCAAGGCGGGAACTATTGGTACAGTTGCAGAAAAGACTGCTTACGGATATGTATTTAAGTATCTTGAAGAACGTGGAAAGGTAAAAAGAAGATGTGAGATAGAGCGTATCGCAAAGGGCTGTATTGATATAAGAAGGACAACAGGACAGCATCCAGGTGGAATAGTCGTGCTTCCTATCGGTGATGAAATACATTCATTTACACCGATACAGCATCCAGCCAACGATGTGAAGAGTGGTATTGTTACAACACACTTTGATTACCACAGCATCGACCATAACCTGTTAAAGCTGGATATATTAGGACATCTTGACCCTACTATGATTCGTATGCTGCAGGATCTTACGGGTATCGACCCTCTTGAAATTCCGCTTGACTCAAAGGAGGTTATGTCACTTTTTAAGGATACATCGGCACTTGGCATAAAGCCGGAGGATATAGGCGGCTGTAAGCTTGGTGCGCTTGGCATACCTGAGTTTGGTACTGACTTTGCCATGCAGATGCTTATTGATACCAAGCCACAGTATTTTTCTGACCTTGTACGAATAGCAGGACTTTCACATGGTACTGACGTATGGCTTGGCAATGCGCAGACACTTCTTAAGGAGGGCAAGGCTACTATATCGACAGCTATCTGTACAAGAGATGATATTATGATATATCTTATCCAGAAGGGACTTGAGAGTGAGCTTGCATTTACTATTATGGAAAAGGTAAGAAAAGGTAAGGGACTTACACCTGAATGGGAGCAGATTATGAAGGAACACGGCGTTCCTGACTGGTACATATGGTCGTGTAATAAAATTCAGTATATGTTCCCTAAGGCACATGCGGCGGCATATGTTATGATGGCGTGGCGCGTTGCTTACTGCAAGGTATTCTATCCACTTGCCTATTATTGTGCCTACTTTAGTATAAGGGCAGATGCCTTTGATTATGAAAAGATGGCTATGGGCAGGGAACGGCTTGAATATTATCTTGATATGTATAAATCTAAGAAAGCAGATGGAACTATCGAAAAGACTGAGCTTGATGAGTACAAGGATATGCGTATTGTCCAGGAAATGTATGCAAGAGGCTACGAGTTTACACCGATTGACATATATAAGGCGAAAGCAAGAAGCTTCCAGATAATAGACGGAAAGATAATGCCATCCTTTAAGGTCGTATCCAAGATAGGTGAGTCGGCAGGTGAGTCTATAGAGATAGCGGCAAGGGACGGAAAGTTCTTATCAAAGGATGACTTAAGGCAGCGTGCCAGGATAGGTCAGACGGTTATCGAAAAGTTAAGTGAGTTGAAGCTGCTTGACGGAATGGCAGAGAGCAACCAGTTGTCTTTGTTTGATGTTATATAATTTTGACCCGCTCCAATATGAGCATAAAAGTGGGGATAGTCCAACGATATGCGAATATTAGGTGGAATTGTGGGAGTACGTGGCACGGAACAATCCGTAGGTACCATAGGTGGATAAATGACCTTGTGACTCTGGTATCTAATTTAAAGTATATTATGTTGCATATATTCATATATATGTGGTATATTGTGTAAGTTGCTGGTGTATCAATCTGTTTATACAGGTTGATATGCCTTTTGTATGAATAATATCATGAGGTGAAAAATGTTAAAAAAGTATCTTATATGTTTTTTAGTATCTATGGTACCTATTGTCGAGCTTAGAGGAGCTATTCCTATATCACAGGGTATGCAGCTTCCTTTGTTACAGTCTTATATAATATGTGTAATTGGTAATATGCTTCCAGTACCTGTTATATATTTTTTTGCAAGACGTGTTCTTGAATGGGGAGCTGACAAGAAGTATATTGGCAAGTTCTTCACTTTCTGTATTGAAAAAGGACACAAGGGTGGAGAGAAGTTAAAGAAGAAGGCTGGTAACGGACTTTTTATAGCACTTCTTTTATTCGTTGGAATTCCAGTTCCAGGAACAGGTGCATGGACAGGAACACTTGCGGCAAGCTTTCTTGATATGGGCTTTAAGAAGAGCGTAATCGCAGTTCTTGGCGGCGTGCTGCTTGCAGGAGTTATTATGGGACTTGCATCGGCGGGATTATTTACAGCACTGTTTAGTCTGTTTTAAGACAAAGGGAAATTTGACAGAGCTATAATGAGTGATTGCGTTCAGGCATATTTGATGAAGAACGGACGACATAGAATAAGCGGATGCCTATAGCGCAGACGGTATTTAACGCCAGGAGATTTAATTTACGCGGGCAACGAGCTAAAGTCATATGCGAGCATATGACCTTGGCGACTGCCGCGATAACAATAAGAAACACGCTATGCGGGTTTCTTATTATTGGTTATTTCTAAGACTTTTCATATAGGTATTAACTGCGACCGCTACCGTTCGATACGGGATGTCCTGTCCCATACCGGGTTTCCACAGACATCCGCTTATTCTATGTCTGGCTGTGATAAATTGTATTAATTATGATAAAGTTAGTTAATAAAAAGAGTGTTATATTGAAAATCTGTTACAAAAGCCTTGGGATTATGTGTTTTTTCGATATTATAAAACAGGTAAAACCCAGTATTTATGCGGGTTCAGAAGAAAACTTCAATTTTTCTTCAAAAATTTTGAAAAAAATTGAAAAAAGTGCTTGACGGATTGGGTATTCAGGTGTATTATAATGAAGTGCTCAGCGATAAGCGCTGACACAAAGTATTAAAGATATGGCTTATTGGTCAAGTGGTTAAGACGTCGCCCTCTCACGGCGAAGACAGGGGTTCGACTCCCCTATAAGCTATTCTGAGTTATATTCGACTGACAAGAGTGGGCATTGATGTCCACTCTTTCGTTTTTATCCTGAAATATTTATCAGGGTCTGGCGGTATAGGCATATGTGAATGTGATTCAGTATCAAATTATAAGAAAGAGGTAGACATGGGTAAGAGAGAAGATTACGAGGCTAAGACGGAACAGCTTATAGCGCCTATCATCGCTGCCAATCATGTGGAACTTTTTGATGTGGATTACATTAAGGAAGGTCAGGACTGGTACTTAAGAGTCTATATCGACAAAGAAGGCGGAGTCACTATAGATGACTGTCAGGCGGTAAGCAGAGCTTTCAATGAGGTGCTGGATAAGGAGAATTATATTGCAGACCAGTATATATTTGAGGTGAGTTCTCCGGGACTTACAAGACCTTTAAAGAAAGAAAAGGATTATGAAAAAAGTATAGGACGACTGTTAGACATTAAGCTTTATAAGCCTGTTGAGGGTAAGAAGGAATACGCGGGTATCCTTAAGGAATATAATAAGGATATTATTATTATAGAGTCTGATGATACACAGATAACTATTGAAAGAAGCAATCTTGCTATGATTAGATGGGCTTATGTAGACTAGAAGCAGTTGATGGTGTGTATGTGAGTATAGTTTTAGATTAAATTATGGAGGATGATAAAGATGAATAAGGATTTAATACTTGCGATTGAGGCTTTGGAAAAAGAAAATGGTATCAGCAAAGAGATTATGTTTGATGCTATTGAAAAGTCTTTAATGGATGAGTATAAGGCAGAATTTGATAAGGCTGATAACGGAAGGGTATCACTTGACAGAATAACTGGAGATTTCCATATATATTCAGACAGAACAGTCGTTGAGAAGGTGGAAGTTCCAGAATTCAGAGAGAATAAGAAGGAAAAGTATGTTTCTGGTACAGAGATAGCCTTAGAGGATGCAAGAAAGATTAAGCCGGGATGTCAGATAGGTGATGTTATCACTATCGAGGTTAAGTCTGAAGAGTTCTCAAGAAAGGCTGCAAAAAATGCAAAGAACACCATTGTACAGACAATAAGAGAACAGGAAAAAAATGCACTTTATAATGAGCTTCATGATAAGGAAAGAGAAATTATTACAGGTGTAGTACAGAGAATTAATGATAATGGTGATATGACAATTGACATCGGAAGAACACAGGCGGTTCTTAAGGCTGATGATAAGTCAAGAGATAACAGCAGATTTAAGGATAAGGAATTCAAGCCAGGTGACAGAATAAAGGTATATGTTGTAAGTGTAAGCAACAGAGAAAGAAACGGACTTGGAATAAAGATATCAAGAAAGTCACCAGAATTCGTAAAGAAGTTATTTGAAGAAGAAGTAACTGAGATTAAGGATGGAACAGTTGAGATTATGGCAATCGCAAGAGAAGCTGGTTCCAGAACTAAGATGGCAGTAAGAGCAAATGTTCCACACGTAGACCCAGTTGGCGCATGTGTTGGTATTAACGGCGCAAGAGTTAAGAATATTGTAAATGAACTTGGCAGCGAGCAGATAGATATCGTTGAGTGGGACAGCAATCCAGCACAGCTTATTGTTAATGCACTCAGCCCTGCAAAGGTTGTATCAGCAGTCGCTGATGAAGAAGAAAAGAAGGCTAAGATAATTGTATCTGAACAGCAGTTATCACTTGCTATCGGTAAGTCAGGACAGAATGTAAGACTTGCAGCAAAGCTTACGGGATATGGTATAGATATAAAGAGCGAAGCAGATGCAGAGGAGTTTGAAGAAGAAACACAGGAAGCAGAGTCAGTATATGACAATGAAGAGATAGCTGATAGTGATATTCAGGCTGAACAGGAAACATATCCAGAAGATGAAGAAGCAGATGCAGCCTCTGACACAGAAGTTGTAGAAGAATAATATTTTTGGGAGTGATATTTTGGCAGCAGTAAAGAAGATTCCACAAAGACAATGTGTTGGTTGTAACCAGATGAAGAATAAGAAAGAACTTATTCGTATCCTTAAAACACAGGATGAACAAATCATAATAGACACAACGGGAAAGAAGAACGGCAGAGGGGCTTATATATGTCCTGATGCAGAATGTCTTAAGAAGGCAAGAAAGTCAAAGGGACTTGAGAGAGCTTTCAAGATGGCGATTGACCCAGGTGTTTATGATGAGCTTGAAAAGGAGATGAGTAATCTTGAATAATAGCAGAGCATTATCAATGATAGGTCTTGCAATGAAGGCCGGAAAAGTTGCAAGCGGAGAGTTTTCAACAGAAAAGGCTGTAAAAGAGCATAAGGCATATATGGTGATAGTAGCAGATGATTCATCTGATAATACCAAGAAGAACTTCAGAAATATGTGTGAGTACTATAAGGTTCCGGTGTATTTCTTTAGCAATAAAGAAGAGCTGGGACATGCGATAGGTAAAGAATTCAGGGCATCACTCGCAATCCTTGATGAAGGATTTAAAAATAGTATTGAAAAACATTTTAAGTAGATATTAGTAACTATTGGTGTATAATAACATATGGGTGTGGCAGATAGTTAGTAACACTGGTATGTTGGAAAAGAGGTCAAATGGCAAATATGAGAGTTCATGAACTGGCAAAGGAATTAAATATTTCTTCAAAGGATATAACTGATATGCTTAGCAATAATGAAAAGAAATACACAGCGATGAGCGGACTTGGAGAAGCTGAGATAAACAGCGTAAAAGGAAAGTTCAAGGCTAAGCCAGTTGCTAGTAACAATGCAGTAAAATCAGAACCTAAAAAGGCAGAAGAAAGAAACGTGAAAATACAGGAAAATAATAAAGTGGAAGAAAAGAAAGTAAATATAGAAAAGAAAGAACAGATAAAGTCAGAGGACGTTAAGGCATCAGCAGAAAAGAAGACATCTGCACAGGATGGAGATAAGAAGCACATATCACAGGTATATTTCCCACAGAACAGCCAGAAGTCTGATAACAGAGAAAGAAATAATAACAGAAGAGACGGCAATAACGGTAACTATAGAAATAACGACCGTAACAGAGACAACCGTGACAACAGGGATGGAAATAACGGCGGCTATAGAAATAATGACCGTAACAGAGATGGAAACGGTGGTTATAGAAATAACGACCGTAACGGCTATGGAAACAGAGATAACAGAGACGGAAACAACGGTGGCTATAGAAATAATGACCGTAATGGAAACAACAGCCATCGTTCTGGCAGAGACGGTCAGGGTTTTGCAGGTGCAAGAAGAAATGACAGAACTTCTTCAGCACCTAAGGATGATTTCATATTTGAGACAAAGCCGGATTCAAGAAGACCAGACTCAAGAAAGAATGACTCAAGAAAGAACGATAGAAAGAAGGATAATGAGGCAAAGGAAAATCTTAAGTTTGCTAACAGCAAGCATGAGAAGAAGCCGGCTTCAAAGCAGGAAAAGAAGGAAGAAGAAACAATTAAGCAGCTTATCTTACCTGACAGCCTCACTATAAAGGAACTTGCTGATAAGATGAAGGTTCAGCCATCAGCTATCGTTAAGAAGTTATTCCTTCAAGGTAAGATTGTTACAATTAATCAGGAAGTGGATTATGATACAGCAGAAGAGATAGCACTTGAGTTTAACTGCATATGTGACCATGAGGTTAAGGTTGATGTTATTGCAGAACTCCTTAAGGAAGATGAAGAGTCAGAGGACGATATGGTAGCAAGACCACCAGTTGTCTGCGTTATGGGTCACGTTGACCACGGTAAGACTTCACTTCTTGATGCTATCAGGGAAACACATGTAACAGATAAGGAATCTGGTGGTATCACACAGAAGATTGGTGCTTACATGGTTGATGTAGACGGACAGAAGATTACATTCCTTGATACACCGGGTCATGAAGCATTTACAGCTATGCGTATGCGTGGCGCACAGGCTACAGATATCGCTATCCTTGTAGTAGCAGCCGATGATGGTGTTATGCCTCAGACTATTGAAGCTATTAACCATGCCAAGGCAGCAGGTGTTGAGATTATCGTTGCTGTTAATAAGATTGATAAGCCTAACGCTAATATCGAGAAGGTTAAGCAGGAACTTACAGAATATGAACTTATCGCAGAAGACTGGGGTGGTTCTACTACATTTGTTCCAGTATCAGCACATACTAAGGAAGGTATAGATGAACTTCTTGAAATGATTCTTCTTACAGCTGAGGTTAATGAATTAAAGGCTAATCCTAACCGTAAGGCAAGAGGTATCGTAATCGAGGCCGAGCTTGATAAGGGACGTGGTCCTGTAGCTACAATTCTTGTACAGAAGGGTACTTTAAGAGTTGGTGATGCAGTTGCCGCTGGTTCATGCTATGGTAAGATAAGAGCCATGATAGATGATAAGGGAAGAAGAGTTAAGGAAGCTACACCTTCTATGCCAGTTGAGATACTTGGTCTTAATGATGTACCTAATGCCGGTGAGATTATTATGGCTACAGACAACGAAAAGGAAGCAAGAAATATTGCTGATACATTTATCGCTGAAGGTAAGAAGAAGCTTCTTGATGATACAAAGCATAAGGTATCGCTTGACGCATTATTCGAGCAGATTCAGGCTGGTAATATGAAGGAACTTGACCTTATCATAAAGGCAGATGTACAGGGTTCAGTAGAGGCAGTTAAGCAGAGTCTTGTAAAGCTTTCTAATGACGAGGTTATCGTTAAGGTTATCCATGGCGGTGTTGGTAATATCAACGAGTCCGATGTAGTTTTAGCATCAGCTTCTAACGCTATTATCATCGGTTTCAACGTAAAGCCGGATAATCAGGCAAGAATAGTAGCTGAGAGAGAAAAGGTTGACTTAAGACTTTACAGCGTTATTTACAATGCTATCGAGGATGTTGAGGCAGCTCTTAAGGGTATGCTTGAGCCTATATATGAGGAAAAGATTATCGGTCATGCTGAAATCAGACAGATATTCAAGGCTTCTGGTGTTGGTAACATCGCAGGTGCTATCGTTACAGAAGGTAGAATGACTAAGGATTCTATTGTAAGAATTACGAGAGATAAAGAGCAGATCTATGAAGGACCTATCGCAACACTTAAGCATTTCAAGGATGATGTCAAGGAAGTTAAGGCGGGTTCTGAGTGTGGTATGGTATTCGAGAACTTCGGACAGATTCAGGAGGGCGATCTTGTAGAAGCCCACATTATGGTAGAAGTACCAAGATAAAAGCAAAGTTAACATATTCAAAGTATCCGGAGTATATGTGTCCGGGTACTTTAATGTTACAAAATATGAATTATAATAAAGTGTCAGAAAAAGGGGAGCATAATGCGTAAAAACAGTGTTAAGAATACCCGTATCAATGGCGAGGTATTAAAAGAACTTAGCAATATTATCCGCAGCGAAATCAAGGATCCAAGAATTAATCCTATGACTTCGGTTGTATCCGTTGAGGTAGCACCTGACCTTAAGACATGTAAGGCATATATAAGTGTTCTGGGTGACGAAAAGTCACAGCAGGATACTATTGCTGGTCTTAAGAGTGCAGAAGGATATATAAGAAGAGAGCTTGCAAGAACAGTTAATCTTCGTAATACTCCTGAGATTAAGTTTATACTTGACCAGTCAATAGAATACGGAATAAATATGTCTAAGCTTATAGATGAAGTTACAAAAAAAGATGATGAGAGTCATAAGAATTCAGACGAAAACATTTAAAATGTGACTGTTATAAGAATGGAGAATAAGAATATGAATGTGATTGAGGAATTAAAGGGTGCACATATTGTCGGAATAACAGGACATATAAGACCAGATGGTGATTGTACAGGTTCTACACTTGCATTATATAATTATTTAAAGAAAAATGCGCCGGATATGGATGTATCAGTATATCTTGAACAGCCGGGAATAGAATTCTCATATCTTAGCGGATATTCAGATATAAAGAATACATTAGAGGACGGCAGGGAGTTTGATGTATTTGTTGTGCTTGACTGTAGTTCTATAGACAGAATAGAGCCTTTTGCGGCAGGTTTTGACAGTGCTAAGAAGACTATATGTATAGACCATCATATAAGCAATGACAGCTTTGCAGATATCAATGAAGTAAGACCTGACGCAAGTTCGGCATGTGAAGTGCTTTATGATACACTTGATGAAGAGAAGATAGACAAGGCGGTCGCTGAGTGTATATATACTGGAATTATACACGATACAGGAGTGTTCAAGTATAGCTGCACATCACTCCACACTATGGAGATAGCTGGAAAGATGATGCAGATGGGAATTGATTATTCTGATATAATTGATAACAGCTTTTACAAGAAGACATATGTACAGAACCAGATACTTGGAAGGGCACTTCTTGAGAGTGTGCTTTTCTATGACGGCAGATGCATATTCTCAAGTGTAACAAGAGATGAAATGGACTTCTATGGTGTCACAGGCAGGGAGCTTGGCGGCATAATAGAGCAGTTAAGGCTTACAGAGGGCGTTGAGGTGGCTATATTCCTGTATGAAACAGGTGATAATGAATATAAGGTCAGCTTAAGGTCTAAGAAGGATATAGATGTAAGCCAGATAGCTGTAAGCTTTGGCGGTGGCGGTCATGTAAGAGCTGCTGGTTTTTCAGCTAAAGGAACAGTGCATGATATAATTAACAGAATCGGTGCAATGATAGAAGGACAGTATTCTAAGATACAGGATTAAGACAGATATGTTTTTTAGAATAAAGGAGAGCTGAACGGTATGAACGGTATTATTAATGTATATAAAGAAAAAGGATTTACTTCGCATGATGTAGTTGCAAAGCTGAGGGGGATTCTTCATATGAAAAAAATCGGGCATACCGGAACGCTTGACCCGGATGCGGTGGGAGTTCTTCCGGTATGTCTTGGCAAGGGTACAGGTCTTGTGTCTATGATAACGGACTGGACTAAGACATACGAAGCAGTTATGCTGCTTGGAACTACCACGGACACCCAGGATACAAGCGGAACTGTATTGACCCAGTCGGCTGTTGAAGTCGATGAGAGAACTGTGCTTGAGGTATGCAGCCAGTTTGAAGGTGAGTATGACCAGATACCGCCTATGTACTCAGCTCTTAAGGTGAATGGAAAGAAGCTTTATGAGCTTGCAAGAGCAGGCGTTGAGGTTGAGAGAAAGCCAAGAAGAGTTGTCATCAACTCTCTGAGGGTAAATGATATTAATCTTGAAGATGATGTAAAAACAGTCACAATCACGGTTGACTGTTCAAAGGGGACATATATAAGAACGCTGTGTGATGACATCGGAAAGAAGTTAGGCTGTGGAGCCTGTATGATGTCACTTAAAAGAACAAGGGTCGGGGATTTTGTAATTGATGATACACTGACACTTAACCAGATAGCAGCGCTTGCGTTAAAAGGTGAGATAGAAGATTATATTGTAAGCATAGATGAGATGTTTTCAGATTATAGAAAGCTGACAGTTGATGCTGTCTATAACAGACTGCTTTATAATGGAAACAAGCTTCCTCTTGAGGCTATTGTAAGTGATGGCGGTGAGTTTCTTGATATGGAAAAGTTCAGAATATATGATGCCGAAGGAAGCTTTGTCGGTATATATAAGTATATAGGAGGACAGTTTGTCCTTGAAAAAATGTTTTATGATAATTCAGATACCTGAAAGGTGGTGCAGACCGGGGTGGAATACATACATGGGACTAAAGATTTCAAGCTTGAAGGCGCAAGTGCAGTAACACTTGGTAAGTTTGACGGCGTTCATCTAGGACACCAGAAGCTGATATCTATAGTCAGGGAAAAAGCAGAAGAGATGGGACTTTTGTCAGTTATGTTCACATTTGACAGAATTCCGTTAAGCATATGCCCACAGAAAAATCAGCATTTTCTGTCTACCAATTCTGAGAGAAGGGCTCTTTGTGAAAAGTATGGACTTGACGTAGAGGTTGAGTATCCATTTACAACAGAGCTTATGAATATGGAGCCGGAAGAGTTTGTTGAGAATATACTGGTTAAGCAGCTCAATGCGCGTGTCATAGTAGTTGGCACAGATTACTGTTTTGGAAAAAATAGAAGTGGTAATGTTGAGTTTCTTATTGCAAATGCAGTTAAGTACGGATATGAAACAATAGTTGTAGAAAAAGAAAAGTTTCAGGATAAGGATATAAGCAGTACATATGTAAGAGAGGAACTAAGGCTTGGACATATGGAAACGGTCAATGTCCTGTTAAACAGACCATATTCGATATCAGGTGTGGTGGCTAAGGGCAATCA
>ENA-ORMX01000753-ORMX01000753.1-human-gut-metagenome-genome-assembly--contig:-NODE-753-length-23930-cov-60.052733_pt1 | contig 23930 bp, 15 predicted proteins | sample MGYA00242108_ERZ509007 | MGnify/ENA primary metagenome ERZ509007 (study PRJEB26280, sample SAMEA2338745) | human gut metagenome | biome: human gut; feature: human-associated habitat; material: faeces...
AAGATGCCAGAAAACCAAGCGCCAATAACGCTTTTCTTATGTTTGCCCTCTACCAACCGTCACTTTTCAAGCGACTTCGGCGTAGGGCTATATGCCGTCATTGCACATAAAATGCAATTTAGCGTGTCAAAGTTACTAATAATTATTGGTATCACAAAAAATAGAACCGAATTTAAACTTTTTTAAATAACATAAATTAGGGCTGACACTTCTCACGAGGTATCAGCCCTTTTGGTTATCTTTGTATTTGCTAAATTAAATATAACCATGAGCAAAGATAGTCATTTTACCGAACAGCAATAATATATAAACATAAATATCACTATACGTGCATACGTATATAAAAAAAGCATCGCAGATACCGCTTTACAGGCAAAGCTGAACGGTTAAAACATGTCCTTGAAAATTGTAAAACATATGTAAAACATCTATCATCATTTGTAGCATTTCAGTGGTACTTCCGCTAAAAACGAATTAAGTGGAAAGTCCTCTGTTTCAAGGACTTTCCACTTAATTTATTGAGAGTCAAATATTTGCTATTATTCCTCAACCGCAGCCTGCGCCGCAGCCAAGCGTGCGATAGGCACACGGAATGGAGAGCAAGACACATAATTCAAGCCTACCTTATGACAGAACTTAACAGATGAAGGCTCACCGCCATGCTCACCACAGATACCACATTTGAGATCTGGACGAGTGCCACGACCCTTCTTGACAGCCATCTCCACCAACTGACCAACACCTGTCTGGTCGAGAACCTGGAATGGATCGACATTCAGAATCTTCTTCTCCAAGTAAACTGGCAAGAAGCTGGCAATGTCGTCACGGCTGTAGCCGAATGTCATCTGAGTCAAGTCGTTAGTACCGAAACTGAAGTACTCAGCCTTTTTGGCAATATAGTCAGCTGTAAGGGCAGCACGAGGAATCTCAATCATGGTACCTACCTTGAATGGAATCTCAATGCCTTCCTGCTCGAAGAGTTCCTTGGCTGTGCTGCGGATTACCTGCTCCTGCATATCAAACTCGTTGACGATACCGATGAGAGGAACCATGATTTCTGGCTGAGGATCGAAACCTTCCTTCTTCAACTGGATGGCAGCACCCAGGATAGCCTTTGTCTGCATGGCGGTAATCTCTGGATAGGTATTACCAAGACGGCAACCACGATGACCCAACATTGGGTTGGCCTCACTCAGAGAGTTGACACGCTTCTGGATTTCCTCAACAGAGATACCCATCTCTTCAGCCATCGTCTTCTGACCTGCCAAATCGTGAGGAACGAACTCATGCAGAGGAGGATCGAGCAAACGAACGTTTACTGGATGACCGTCCATAGCCTTCAAGATGCCATAGAAGTCCTGCTTCTGATAAGGTAGAAGCTTGGCGAGAGCCTTCTCGCGACCTTCCTTCGTACCAGAAAGAATCATCTCACGCATGGCCTTGATCTTTTCATTCTCAAAGAACATGTGCTCAGTACGGCACAAGCCGATACCTACAGCACCAAAGTTGCGTGCCACCTCAGCATCATGAGGCGTATCAGCATTGGTACGAACTACCAACTTGGTGTATTTATCGCAAAGGTTCATCAACTCAGCAAAGTCGCCTGTCACCTCTGCAGGCTTGGTCTTTACCTCACCGTTATAAACCTCACCTGTAGAACCATTCAGAGAAATGAAATCACCCTCGTGAAGCAGCACTCCGTCGATTTCTACAGTACGGGCCTTATAGTCTACATTGATTGCGCCAGCACCTGACACACAGCACTTACCCATACCACGAGCTACTACGGCTGCATGAGAAGTCATACCGCCACGGGCTGTCAAGATACCTTCGGCAGCATTCATACCAGCCAAGTCCTCAGGACTGGTCTCGATACGAACCATGATTACGCGGTGTCCACTCTCGTGCCACTTCTCTGCATCATCAGCAAAGAATACAATCTGACCGCTTGCAGCACCTGGCGAAGCAGGCAAACCGCGAGTCAGCACCTTGGCCTGCATCTGAGCAGACTTGTCGAATACTGGGTGCAGAAGTTCATCAAGCTTGTTGGGCTCACAACGCTTAAGAGCAGTCTTCTCATCGATTTCGCCCTCGTGGAGCAAGTCCATGGCAATCTTAACCATAGCAGTTCCAGTACGCTTACCATTACGAGTCTGAAGGAACCAGAGATGGCCTTCCTGTACGGTGAACTCCATATCCTGCATATCATGATAGTGCTTCTCCAACTTGTTCTGGATATCATTGAGCTGAGCAAAAATCTCTGGCATATTCTCCTCCATAGAAGGATATTTTGTAGCGCGAGTTTCCTCGTCAATGCCCTGGAGTTTTGCCCAACGTATAGAACCTTCCTTAGTAATTTGCTGTGGTGTACGGATACCGGCAACCACGTCCTCGCCCTGGGCATTGACAAGATACTCACCATTGAAGAGATTCTCACCTGTTGCTGCATCACGGCTGAAGCAAACTCCTGTTGCGGATGTATCGCCCATATTACCGAATACCATGGCCATAACAGATACAGCTGTACCCCACTCTGCAGGAATGCCTTCCATCTTGCGATAGAGGATAGCACGCTCGTTCATCCAGCTGTCGAATACGGCACAGATAGCGCCCCAAAGCTGATCCATAGGATTGTCGGGGAAGTCCTTGCCTGTCTGCTGCTTGATGGCTGTCTTGAATGCCTTGACGAGTTGCTTCAGTTCTTCGACTGTCATTTCGTTGTCGAGAGTAATTCCGCGCTGCTTCTTCACGTCCATGATAATAGCCTCGAATGGATCGATGTCTTCCTTGTTGACAGGCTTCATGCCAAGCACAACATCGCCATACATCTGTACGAAACGACGATAGCTGTCGTAAGCGAAGCGCTCATTGCCTGTCTTGCGAGCCAATCCCTCTACTACCTCGTCGTTCAAACCCAGGTTGAGGATAGTATCCATCATGCCTGGCATAGAAGCACGGGCACCAGAACGAACACTGACAAGAAGAGGATTCTCCACGTCACCGAACTTCGAGTTCATCAAAGTCTCAATATGCTGAACCGCCTTCTCTACTTCTTCTTTGAGAAGGGCTACAACGTCTTCCTTGCCTTTTTCAAAGTATTCATTACAAACATCGGTTGTGATAGTAAAACCTGGAGGAACGGGGACACCAATAAGATTCATCTCTGCCAAGTTGGCTCCCTTACCACCAAGCAAGTTTCTCATGTCGGCCTTGCCTTCCGCCTTACCATTACCAAAGGTATAAACTCTTTTTACACTCATAGTTGAATAGGTTTGTTATTTTTAGTTATTGTTTTTTTATGATGCAAATATACAACTTTTATTCTGTTCCACCAAACATAAAACCAACTTTTTGCTATCTCCACATTACATTTTAGATTGTTTACGTACACACAGACACATTTTAAAGAGCAAACAATGCTCCTATTCTATAAAAGCACCGTCATTCCGTATTCGGGAACTGTCTTTTTGCCTACCTGGCCATTACGACACAAAAGATTCCACGGCTCTATACACCTTATTATATATAGAGACCATGGAATATAGTAATGATAGCCAAGCGGGCAACGTTAAGAAAAACGATTACAGCTTGGACAGACAATCCAGATAATATTCTCTTACGTCATTCCAATGATAGTAAGGCCACATATCAGTCTTCACAGCCACATGCACTTCCTTCTCATTGTGAAGGAACTTCACCAGGATGTCGCCTTTCTTGTTCTCGAAGAAAACAATCTGAATATTCGCCGCCATCGGAGAAGCCTTGAAGTCGCACCAATGCTTGTACACCTCGGCAGGTCCAGCTACTGACACATCAAAGTTTTCTACCTGCAGCAGCGCCAACAGAGGAATCACGTTGCCGTCATGACCGAAACGCAAAGTGGCGGCAATCGAGCGATTCTTGATAGCAGAGTCAGCCGACTCGATGATATTCTGGACCAAAGACTTGGAGTTTGCCATCACAAGACCCTTGCTTGCCAGAGGATTGGCATTGCCGATATAGAATCGGTAGTTGACGCACTGCCACAAATCGAACATTTCCTGTGCCGTGAACAGATCATAGAAAGACAATGGAGTCTCCATGTCCTGCATGTCTACTGCAATCCAGTACAAACTCCACATCAAGTCACGAGGATTTACCTCACAACGTATAAAGTCGGCATTGGAGAAGAGTGAAGCCACCAGACGGTCGGGCTTTACCTGAGCCTCTTCAAACTTACGATATTCCTCTACCCATGGACCTTTCTCCCCATGAGTGAAAGCATTCGACTTGTCAGAATGATAGTTAAGATAATTCATGTATTTCTCGCTCATCTCGTAGCTGATGTCGAGCTGAGGATACAATCCCTTGAGACGGTCGCCGAAAGCAGCCATACTCATTGCGCAACGGTAAACCACTGTAGAACGGGCAGAAACGTGACGCTTGCCACGGAACACCTCAGGGAAGTTCTTTGCCATTCGCTCAGCGATACCCTGATGCTGACGCACACCAAGAGGAGTCAAATCTCCTCCACGTCCCTGAGCCTCAGCCCAAACCTGTCCCAGACGGTTCAACACATCCTTGCCCAATGTGGTAAGGCCGTTCACAGCATCAGCTTTCTGCATCAGTTGGAGAACCCACAGATAATCTCTGTCGCCCAAAAGATAACGTGAACCATGTCTTCCGTAATGGCTCACATAAAACGGCTTATAGCCTTTTGGAGCCGGAGTCAACTTTGCTTCTACCTTGGGATAAGCCAGATAAACACCACCAGCCTTATTCAGATCAGCACTAATTTCCTCAAAAGTTGTCTGCGCATGAATGCCCAGACCAAAAGTAGCCACCATGATGGCTAATACTTTCATTCTAAGTTTCTTCATGAATTCGTTTTATTTATAGTTTTAAATTGTCAGTTAGTGTACATTGATATAATGTTATTTCTTCTGCTTGAAACATTTCTTGCTCTAAACGACTACAAAGATAATACAATTAAACGATTCCACCATCATTTTTCCCCCAAAAACCTCAATATTCGGCTTTTACTCTGCTTTAGCCCGATTCCAGCCATCATAGACGACCAAAACCGGTCATAATAGACGACCAAAGCCGGTCATAATAGACGACCAAAGTCGGTCGTAATAGATGAGCAGGACAAGACACAAGAGAAGAACGACATCGAACACAAATAAAACCCGACAAGTACTTAGTAACCAAACGACTTGCAGAAAGACTAAGGATAAAAAATATCTACAAGTCTTTCATGGTTCACATTTTTTTTGTAACTTTGCAACCAAAATTTAAAAGAATCATGGCAAGAAAGAAAAAACCATTACCATTACTCGAAAATGTCACCATAGAAGCCGTAGCCGCTGAGGGCAAGTGCATCACGCACGTAGACGACAAGGTTGTCTTCGTCCCATTCTGTGTACCAGGTGACATAGTAGACCTGCAGGTAGTAAAAAAGAAACATAAATACTGCGAAGCCAAAGTGGCTCGCTTCATCCAGAAAAGCAAAGTTCGTCAAGAGCCTATGTGCGAGCATTTCGGCATCTGCGGCGGCTGCAAATGGCAGAATCTTCCCTACGAGGAGCAGATAAAGGCCAAACAGCAACAGGTGGAAGACCAGCTCACACGCATCGGAAAGATAGAACTGCCCGACTTCCGCCCTATCATGGGAAGTGTGAAGACTCAGGAATATCGCAACAAGATAGAGTTCGGCTGCAGCAACAAGCGCTGGTTCACAGCCGAGGAGCTCGCCCTGCTGCCAAAGAAAGAAGACGACACTGTGACCTCGCTCAAGGAACGCCATGCGCAGAATGCTATAGGTTTCCACATCACAGGCGCTTTCGACAAGATTTACCCCATCAAGAAATGCTGGCTGATGGACGATCTCTGCAACGAGATTCGCAACTTTGTCTTCGAATATGCCGATTCACATGACTATACTTTCTACGATCTCCGTGAACAGCACGGATTGCTGCGCGACATGATGATACGCAACTCCAACACCGGAGAATGGATGCTCGTATTCCAGTTCCATTACGACGAGGAGGGCGATGAGCAGAAGGCTCTCGAGCTGATGCAGCAAGTGGCCGACAAATTTCCACAGATCACATCACTCATGTACGTGGACAACCAGAAGGGAAACGACACCTTCAACGATCTGGAACTGAGCCTCTTCAAAGGCAACGACCATATCTTTGAATTGATGGAAGACCTGAAGTTCAAGGTCGGACCAAAGAGTTTCTATCAGACCAATACCGAACAAGCCTACCACTTGTACTGCGTGGCACGCGAGTTTGCCAACCTTACAGGCAAAGAGCTCGTGTACGACCTCTATACAGGAACAGGAACCATAGCCAACTTTGTGGCACACAAAGCCAAGAAGGTAATAGGAATCGAATACGTGCCTGAGGCTATCGAAGATGCCAAAGTCAACTCGCAGGTAAACAATATCGAGAATACGCTCTTCTATGCAGGCGATATGAAGGACATTCTGACAAACGACTTCATTGCGCAGCATGGGCGACCCGACGTCATCATCACCGATCCACCACGTGCAGGAATGCATCCAGATGTCATCCAAGTCATCCTGAATGCTGCACCAGGCCGCATTGTGTATGTAAGCTGTAACCCTGCCACTCAGGCACGCGACCTTCAACTGATGGACGACTATTACAAGGTAGGAGCCGTACAGCCCGTCGACATGTTCCCTCATACACCGCATGTAGAGAACGTGGTACTGCTTGAAAAACGAAGCGATGCCGACATCAAGCAGAAACTCAAGGAGCGCAAGGAACGAGAGCAAGCGATAGCAGAAGCCAAGGCTGCCAAAGAGGCTGAGGCACTTGCCAAGGCTGAAGCTCAAGCAGAAGACCTGACCGAAGAAGAACAGAAAGCCTGCCAGGCTTAGCAATATTCTACCCCAACGACATTCCCTCCTCGGTAATTCTGAAAGAACATGGATTTCCGAGGAGGATTACTCTAAGAATCACAACACAATCTTAACTTATTAAGTGACGAAAAGAACAAATAATATTTTCGCCATTACTAAACCAAAACAGAGAGACATATAAAAAATGAAAAGAGTATTCCTGATGGCGACTCTACTCGCCATGACTTTAATCTCGGCCTCAGCGCAGGAGAAAGAAAAGAGGTGCATACAACTGCCCTCATGGTTAGACAACCTGAAATTGTCGGGCTACGGCATGACACAGTATCAATACATCGGACAGGAAGGAGCAAAATCCAATACCTTCAACATCCGCATGGCGCGTATTATACTCGAAGGCCGCATAGCTGGAGATTTCTACTGGAAAACCCAAATACATTTAAATGGCAACACATCCAACTTGGGCAGCAGTCCAAGAATGGTTGACCTGTTTGCTGAATGGCAGAAATATGAGATGTTCAAGGTAAAGATCGGTCAGTTCAAAAACCCATTTACCTTCGAGAACCCCATACACCCCATCGTACAGGGATTCATGAGCTACTCACAGAATGTAAGCAAGCTGGCAGGTTTCAGCGACCGTGCCGGAGAACAAGCCTCCAATGGCCGCGACATCGGACTACAGTTGCAGGGCGACTTCCTCAAGAACGCCAACGGCCGTAACCTGCTGCATTATCAAATAGGTGTGTTCAACGGACAAGGCATCAACACAAAGGACGTAGACAATCAGAAAAACATTATTGGCGGAGTATGGGTCATGCCTGTCAAAGGAATGCGCATCGGTGCCTTCGGATGGACTGGCTCTTATGCACGCAAGGGAACATGGAACGACGACGAGCAGGGCAATATCGTATATCAGAAAGACGCTGCCGGAAACCCTGTTCTCGATGAAGAGGGAAATCCGAAAAAAGAAACTTTCTCGGGCGTACGCAAACTGTCACAAAACCGATATGCCTTCTCCTTCGAGTACAACGTGAACGACTGGACACTCCGTTCAGAATACATTCATTCCACAGGTATGGCATTTGCCAAAAGCATCACTAACCACGGAGATGCCAACTCGAAAGACTGCAATCTGAACGGCAAGATAGGCAATAAGGCCCAGGGCGTTTATGCACTCGTCATTGCCCCTATAGTGAGCAAGAAGCTCTATGCCAAGGCACGCTACGACATGTATCAGGCCAACGGCAAGACCGACATGATGAGAACCCAATATGAGGCTGGTCTGAATTATCACATCAGCAAGAACTTCACCATCCTCACAGAATATGCGCTCATCAACGACCGCACTCTGCAGAAGCACAACTACTCCATGGCAGACGTAGAGGTTTGCTTCCGATTCTAAGGACTTGTTTTTACTCTGCCGCCATAACGAGGAAAGATGCCCGTAAGCAAAATATATTCAATAAAAAACGACTTGGCAGAAATGCCAAGTCGGAAATATTAACTATAAGTAAAAGAGTATGCAAATGGAATCAGAACAAAGTACACATCGTACACACCATTCGCGCCATACACATCAACACAGCAGCACGTCCATGCGTGCATGCAGCCCACGACACAAAAAGCGCTTGATATTTAGCAAGTTGCTATTCGCTTTTCTTCTCGTTTGCGCCCTGCTTGTCATTGCCGTCTGCGTATGGATTACGATTTATGGCATTTACTAAAATGAATAGGAGAAACCCACAGAGGCGAACTCCTTAAATTGCCAGTAGCTTTGACCATCCTTGCGTTGGGCCCCATCGTCGAATCGAGGATAGATAAAAACATTAGTGGAGATGTAGCGATTGAACTGAAAGGTTATCGTGTTCTCCCACTCCAATTCAGCACGCTTGTATGTGGTATAACCATACAAGCGTGTTTTCCATCTCAGGTTGTCAGCAAGCACCCAGTTCAAGTCAATCGTACATTCCGAACCATAGTCGGTCATTCCATGATGTCCCTCATCAAGACCATATCTGGTGGCAAGGTCAGCACGACCAACATACTTCCAGTTAAGCGCAAAAGGTGCTATATGCACACTTCCCTTAAGACGGTGGTTGAGCCAGTCTACAGAATAGTCCATACCGACAGAGAGGTTGAGATTGAATGGCGAGAAGAAATCAGAATAAATCTTTTTGTCATTACTCTTCACACCATGCGTAAACTGAGTCTGGGCTATGAGCTGCAAAGTATAGTACCAGCGCTTGGTGGCCTGCAGACCAACCTTGCCGGTATAACGTATCAAGTCTTCTGTGGTTTTGTACTTGTGAATAGTATCGCCACGCGATGTCTGATAACCAAGACGCAATTCCAACTTGTTGTCCCACTTCACCTTCTGCTTGTTGTTGTAGTTGGCCTGCATGGTTACACTACCCAAGAGCGAATAGTTACTCTCGCCTCCCTTATACCAGTTGTCCGACACATAGTTCTGCAAGAACTGAAGATAATAGTCGCCCCTGAAAGTCCAGAAGTTAGGCTTCGTCACCAAAATATCCATCGGAGCCACAGTAGGCTCAATAGCCACTGGTGCGACCTCTTTAACAATATCTGTAGCAACATGACGTGGAGCTGGTTCAGAGACAATCGGTGCACCCACACTCTCAAGGTGACTTTCGTGCACTCTCACCAAGTCGGGACGATTCAGATACACATGCATCAGAGCCTGGTCGATAGCCGCCTGCAAAGAATCGGCAACAACACATTTCCCCGGAGCAAGCCGCAGAAAGCGGGCAGCAGGTTCATGATAAAAAGTAAGAGGAATAAAGAGTTGCGAATAACAACTATTGATCTTGGGCTTCACCAACGAGTCAATACGCTGTCTGCTTGCTGTCAACGAGTCCATATATTCTGCCACCCTGTCTTTCTCTACCTTTTTCTTACCGTATCCACCCCTTTGGGCACACACCATTCCTGTCACACAAAAGGCCAACACTAATATATAATATCTTAAATTCATACTAAGCTTATTCATATTTGGGCACAAAGGTAACAAATAAATCATAAAAGCCACGCCAATATTTACAATAATTTTGGCTAATTCATAATTTTATAGTAACTTTGCAGCCAAAATATTCTAATTTAAATATAAAACATCGTGGCTGAAACAAAGTACATCTTCGTTACCGGTGGTGTGGTTTCTTCCTTAGGTAAAGGTATCATATCATCATCCATCGGAAAGCTTCTGCAAGCCAGGGGCTACAACATTACAATTCAAAAGTTTGACCCATACATCAACATCGATCCGGGCACACTCAATCCATACGAGCATGGTGAGTGCTATGTGACGGTAGATGGAATGGAAACGGATCTTGACCTCGGTCATTACGAAAGATTCACGGGCATCCAGACAACAAAGGCCAACTCGCTCACTACAGGACGTATCTACAAGGCTGTTATCGACAAGGAACGACGTGGCGACTATCTTGGCAAAACCATACAGGTAGTTCCTCACATCACCAACGAGATAAAACGCAATGTAAAATTGCTGGGGCAGAAGTATCACTACGACTTTGTCATCACAGAGATTGGTGGCACTATAGGCGACATAGAGAGTGCTCCATATATGGAAGCCATCCGACAGTTGAAATGGGAATTGGGCAAGAATGCTCTCAATGTGCACCTTACCTACGTGCCCTATCTGAAAGCAGCTGGCGAGTTGAAGACCAAGCCTACCCAACACTCCGTCAAGGAACTGCAAAGCGTAGGTATTCAGCCCGACATCTTGATTCTCCGCACAGAGAAACATCTCGAAGAGGGCATACTGAAGAAAGTGGCAAGTTTCTGTAATGTGGATATCGACTGCGTTATCCAGAGTGAAGACCTGCCAAGTATCTATGAGGTACCTGTCAACATGCAGAACCAGGGACTCGATACCGCCATCCTTCGCAAGATGGATGAGCCGATAGGCGAAAAGCCTGCATTAGGTCCTTGGAAAGCATTCCTCGACCGACGCAACAACGCCACAGAGGTTGTCAATATTGGTTTGGTGGGTAAATACGACTTGCAGGACGCCTACAAGAGTATTCGCGAAAGCCTTTCTCATGCAGGAACCTACAATGACCATAAGGTGAATATCACATTCATCAATTCAGAATATCTGACAGAAGACAATGTGGCAGAACGACTGAAAGGTCAGGACGGTATAGTCATCTGCCCGGGATTCGGTCAGCGAGGAATAGAGGGCAAGATAATAGCTGCTCACTATACCCGCACCCACGACATTCCCACCTTCGGCATTTGCTTAGGCATGCAGATGATCGTCATCGAGTTTGCCCGCAATGTCCTGGGTTACAAAGACGCAAACTCTCGAGAAATGGACGAGAAGACTCCACACAATGTCATCGACATCATGGAGGAGCAGAAGAACATATCAAATATGGGTGGCACCATGCGATTGGGAGCATACGAGTGTGTGCTGAAACAAGGTTCGCGCGTGTTCAATATCTATAAGAAAGAACACATACAGGAACGTCATCGCCATCGCTATGAGTTCAACAACAATTTCCAGCAGGAGTTTGAGAAGCATGGCATGATGTGCGTGGGACGAAATCCCGAAAGCGACTTGGTAGAAATCGTAGAGATTCCAGGCCTGAAGTGGTACATCGGTACTCAGTATCATCCAGAATACCAGAGCACCGTGCTGAAGCCACACCCACTGTTTATGGACTTCGTCAAAACAGCAATTGAAAACAAAAAATAAATATGAACAAAAACAACATTATCGGTTTCCTCCTGATAGCCCTTGTACTGATTGGGTTCAGTTGGTACTCACAGCCTTCTGCCGAAGAGCAGAGAGCAGCATTCGTTCAGGACTCCATCGCTAAAGCAAAACACGCCGAGATGGAAAAAGCTAACAAGGCTGCGGCGCTGCAGCGTCAGGCTGAAGCTAAAGCCAAGGTTGAGGCTGACTCTACAGCCCTCTTCTACTCGGCTTTGAAGGGCAAGTCTCAGAAAATCGTTTTGAGTAACGAGAAAGTTGAGCTGACCCTCAACACCAAGGGTGGTACTGTCGAGAAAGCTGTAGTAAAGGGTTATGTGGGTCACGACCTCAAGGTGAAAGACGGCTCAAAAGACAAGAAGGACGTAACTCTCTTCGATGGCAACGACCAGAGCCTCAAGTTCATGCTCGAGGCTAAGGAAGCCAACATTATCACAAGTGACCTTTACTTTACTCCATCAAATGTCACAAAGACATCTGTCACCATGACAGCAGAGGCTGCTCCGGGCAAGACTCTCACTATGACTTATACATTGGGCAAGGACTACATGCTCCACATGAGCCTTCAAGCACAGGGCATGGCTGGATTGTTCTCGCCTAATTATAGCAAGATGGATGTTGACTGGAGCGACAAGGCCCGTCAACAGGAGCGCGGCTTCATGTTCGAGAACCGTTACACTACCCTCACCTATCACGATGCAGAGGGAGGTACCGACCATCTGAACGAGACAAGCGAGAAGATCGACGAGAAAATCGAAGAAACCATCGACTGGGTATCTTTCAAGAACCAGTTCTTCTCTGCCATCATGATATCCAAGGACAACTTCGACAAGGATGCCTTCATGACTTCTATCCCTCAGGAGAAGGGCACAGGCTACCTGAAGCAGTTCCAGGCTAAGATGAAGACAGCTTTCGACCCAACCGGCAAGAAGGCATCTGAGTTTGAGTTCTACTTTGGTCCTAACGACTTCCAGATTCTGAAGAATACAGAGAAGGAAAGCACCTTCGGCAAGGACCTGGAGTTCCAGAAGCTTGTTTATCTGGGATGGCCTATCGTCCGCTGGATCAACCGTTTCTTCACAATCTATGTATTCGACTGGTTGAGTAAGATCTTCCCTATGGGTATCGTGTTGATTCTCATTACCCTGCTCCTCAAGCTCATCACCTACCCTATGGTAAAGAAGAGCTACATGAGTTCTGCCAAGATGCGCGTACTCAAACCAAAACTCGAAGCTGCTACCGCTCAGTATAATAAGCCAGAGGATCAGATGCAGAAGCAGCAGGCTATGATGGCTGAATATGCCAAATATGGTGTAAGCCCATTATCTGGTTGTATCCCTATGCTGATTCAGTTGCCTGTTTGGGTTGCAATGTTCAACTTTGTGCCTAATGCTATTCAGCTTCGTGGTGAGAAGTTCCTGTGGATGAGTGATCTGAGTACCTACGACCCCATCATCGAGTGGAACACCAACATCTGGTTGATAGGCGATCACTTGAGCCTTACCTGTATCCTCTTCTGTGTAGCCAACCTCCTCTACTCTTGGATGACCATGCGCCAGCAGCGCGACCAGATGGTAGGCCAGCAGGCTGATCAAATGAAGATGATGCAGTGGATGATGCTCATCATGCCTCTGATGTTCTTCTTTATGTTCAACGACTACTCATCTGGTTTGAACTTCTACTACTTCATCTCTCTGTTCTTCAGTGCAGCCATCATGTGGACCTTGCGCAAGACCACCAACGACGAGAAGCTCCTTGCTATCCTTGAGAAACGTTATCAGGAGAACAAGAGCAATCCTAAGAAGGCAAGCGGATTGATGGCAAGAATGCAGGCTCTGCAGGAATTGCAGCAAAAACAGCAAGCTGAACTTGCACGTAAGCAGGCAGAATTGAACGAGAAGAAAAAGAACCTCGGAAAATAAAGAAACTTACAACGCATAACAAATGATTGTTTGTATCGCATAGGGGTATTACACCTTATTATATATATACCATTTATATATAGGCAAACTTCATTAAACAAGAAAGAGTGTAATGAATCACTTCACGAAGTATTCATTACACTCTTTTTTTAGACATAAATAAACAAACATCTACGATATTAACCTTTATTCCATTTCATAAAAACACCACTAAATTGAAAAACAGCAAAAGCCATATAACACTAACAATCAACACCTTACATATTCACAGCCACTTATTTTCACCACTTAATGATTTAATCAACAAACATTTTGTTACTTTTTTTATTACTTTTGCATGAGCAAAGATAGCACTGTCCACAAAGACAAAAGCTATAAAAAGATATACACAAAATCAAATAAAACTTAAATTTATGAGAAAAGCAAAAAGTAATGCGATGTTGCGAGGATTAGCATCTACAGCACTCGTTCTATTAATCTCGGCTACTGCCTGGGGTCAAAAGATGAAGATTACTGGCACTGTAATCGACAACACCAATGAACCCATTATTGGAGCTTCTGTTCTTGAAAATGGAACGCAAAATGGAGTAGCCACCGATTTGGATGGACATTTTACCATCGAAGTACAACAAGGTGCCAAACTCAAGATTTCTTATATTGGCTATAAGAATAAAGAAGTAAAGGCTTCAAATGGCATCAAAATCACACTTGAAGAGGAAGCTAACATGCTAAATGAAGTAGTTGCCATCGGTTATGGCTCAGTGAAGCGTAAAGATGTTACTACTGCTGTTTCAAGCGTGTCGGCGAAGGATCTTTCTACACGTCCTATCATATCTGCAGCTGCTGGTATGCAGGGTAAAGCAGCAGGTCTACAAATTTCACAAGCCAATGGTCAGCCAGGTGCTTCCCCCACCATACGTGTGCGTGGTACTACATCATTGAATGGTAGCAACGACCCACTCTATGTGGTAGATGGTGTGCCTATGACCAATATTGACTTCTTGGCTGCTGATGATATTGACAATATCCAAGTATTAAAAGATGCATCTTCAGCTGCCATCTATGGTTCTCGAGCAGCTAATGGAGTTATCATTATCGGAACCAAGCAGGGAAAAACAGGTGTGGCAAAAATCAGCTTGAATGCACACTATGCGTTTAATACTGTACGCGATAATCAAGAATCACTCAATGCTGCACAGTATAAAGAATTGATGGATGAGATTGGTATGGTAAAACTCCCTGAAGGTTTGAAAGACATGACCGACTGGAAAGACGAGGTTTTCCGCACTGGAAACGTACAGGACTACCAGGTTTCTATCACTAATGGAACAGAAAAATTGAGATACTTCATCTCTGGTGGTTACACGGGTGAAAATGGTGTCATCAAGAAATCAAGTTACAAGCGTTACAATTTCCGCGCATCTATTGAAAACGACATTCGTAAGTGGCTGCGCCTTAATGCAAGCGTAACCTATTCTGACTATACCAACAAGGGTACAGGTATTATTTCCGGTACGGGTTCTAACCGTGGCGGTGTAGTTACGGCTATCGTCAATACACCTACTTACGCTCCTGTATGGAATCCTGAGAATACAAATCAATTTTACAACAACTTCTATGGCGTAAATATCACTTCACCTGCTGAGAATATAGCCCGAACACAGAACAACAAATCTGCATACAATCGTTTGTTGGCTACAGGAAAAGCAACAGTTACCTTCATGCCTGAGTTGACGTACAACCTGTCTTTGTCTTTCGATCGCACACAAGGCACAACAACCAACTTCCTCGACCCTATCTCTACAACCATTGGTCGTCAGGAATTTGGAACAGGCTATGATGGACGTAATGTCAGCAGTGTTATCGTATGGGACAATGTGGTGAATTACAAAAAAGCATTGGGTAAACATAACTTTGATGCCATGGCAGGTAGTTCATGGACTCAAAGCAAGTGGAGCCAAAACTACATCAATGGTAGCAACTATGCGAATGATAACTTCCCTACTCTGAATGCTGCCAACAAGATTTCCTGGACAGGAACTGGCTCTTCTGCTGCTGATTGGGCTATCTTCTCTACCTTCGCTCGTTTACAATACAACTGGAACGACACCTATATGGTAACAGCCAATATGCGTGCTGATGGTTCTTCCAAGTTAGCTCCTCACCATCGTTGGGGTTATTTCCCATCTTTCTCTGGAGCTTGGCGTGTGAGCAATGAGAAATTCATGAAGGATATCAAGTGGATAGACGACTTGAAGATTCGTGGTGGCTGGGGACAGACTGGTAACCAGAGTGGCTTGGGCGACTATAGTTATTTGGCAAGATACAATATCAATCGTGTACAATGGTTTGGTGAGGGCAATAACGCCAACGCTATACCTACATTCTCACAAGGCAACTTGAGCAACCCTGAGTTGACATGGGAAACAACAACACAGACTAACATCGGACTCGACCTGACTGTATTAGGAAACCGCTTGACTTTCTATGCCGATTACTATTACAAGAAGACCAAGGATATGCTGATGAACATCACCCTTCCTGCAGGAAGTGCAGCTGCATCAAGTCTTACCTATAACGGCGGTTCGATGAGCAATAAGGGTTGGGAATTTGCCTTCTCCTCAAAGAACTTGATTGGAACATTTAAGTGGAACACCGACTTTAACATCTCATTCAATAAAAACAAGTTGGAAAGTCTGGCTCTAACGCAAGTATATTATGATGCTAATACCACCGACAATGTCAACGAACCAGTTGTACGCAACACTCCCGGCATGCCTTTAGGCAGTTTCTGGGGATATATAGCAGAAGGGGTTGATCCTGAAACTGGTGACATGAAGTACAAGGACGTAACTGGCGACGGACTCGTTTCGGCAAGTGATCGTACCTATATCGGTGACCCTAACCCAGACTTCACTTTCGGTATGACCAACACCTTCTCATATAAAGGTTTGAATCTCAGTATTCTTATCCAGGGAAGTTATGGAAACGACATCTATAATGTCTCCCGAATGGAAACAGAAGGAATGTATGATGGCAAGAACCAAAGCACCAAGGTATTGGCACGCTGGAGAATTCCAGGACAAATCACCAACGTACCTAAAGCTAAGTGGGACATCCGTAACTCTACCTACTTCGTAGAGGATGGCAGTTATATTCGCTTAAAAGATATCTCCCTCTCTTACGATGTTCCACGCAAACTGATCTCACGCTTCGGACTGACTCGTTTGCAGCCATACGTATCAGCTACCAACCTGATTACCCTTACCGATTATTCTGGTATGGATCCAGAGGTCAATCAGTATGGTAATAGTGGTAGTGTACAAGGCATCGACTGGGGTACATACCCTCTCAACAAAAGCATAGTATTAGGTGTAAAAGTTGAATTCTAAAAATCATGACAACAATGAAAACATATAATAAAATCAAGACTTTAGCGCTCGGTAGCTTAACCATGATATCATTGGCAAGTTGCTCACTCGACTATGAGCCTATATCCGAGCCTTCAGAAATAACACAGGGCACCCAGACTGAAACATCCACAGCTGTTTTGAAGGATAAGGCTGCCGCAGAAACACAACTCAAGTCTCTCTATGAATTGTTCCGCAACCGCCAGGAACACACCCATCTCGATTATCTTTTGATAGGCGACTCTCATAGTGATAATGCGTATGCTGGTACTACAGGTGCTGAGGTAGTGCCTTACGAAACCAACTCTATCGATGCCAGCAACTCTGTTTTGAGCCGAGACTGGAATCGATACTTAGAGGATATCGCTCAAGCCAATGTGCTCATCAATGGCGTAGAACAACTGAAGGAAAGTGGTCAAATCTCAGATACAGAATATCATTCCTATAAGGCTCAAGGAGAAATTTTCCGTGCATTGATGATGTTCCGAATGGCACGCCTTTGGGGCTCATTCCCTGTTATTACAACCATTGCAAAAACGATCACCTCTGATAACATCAATGAGGTATACCCTACTTACTATCCTCCTCGTAAATCACCCAAGGAGTGCTATGAACAGATTATTGCCGACTTGACAGATGCTGAAAAATATGCTCCTGACAATGATAATTCAGACCGCACCAAGATGACCAAGACTGTAGCTCAAGCTATGCTTGCCAAGGTCTACGCCGAAAAGGAAGTACAAGATTACGATAAAGTAATAACCTACGCTGATAAGGTAATCAAGACAAAAGGTGTAGAACTTGAAGATAGTTACGAAACTCTCTGGGGATACGATGAGACAACCAAGGATTGCCTGAAACGTAATACCAAAGAAGGTATTTTGGAGGTTCATTGGACAACAGGTGGCGGAAACTGGGAAACATGGATGTTCGGACGCCAATTGGACAACTGGGATTTCTATTTCACATGGGCAAAGTGGATCACTCCTTCGCGCGACATCATCAGCGACTTTGAAAAAGAAGGCGACGAAATACGCAAGAATCAGGCTATTGTATATTATGCATGTACATGGAGCAACTATTATCCAGCCTCCCACTACCCATTCATGTATAAGTTGCGTTCTTCCTACAGCAACATTTATTGGATTCGACTCGCTGACATAATCCTCATGAAGGCAGAGGCGGAAGCCTATAAGGGCAACCTTGACGAGAGTGCGAAACTCGTAAACCAGATTCGTAAACGTGCCAAACTGAAGGAATTGACTTCTGATAAGACAAACAGCAAGGAAGCTATGATAGAAGCCGTGCTTCACGAACGCCGTTTAGAGCTTGCCTTTGAGGGAGAGCGTTGGTTCGATCTATGCCGCAACAACAAAGTAGAAAAATATCTCAATGGTATTGATAATCGTGATAATGGCCGCATCAAACAAGTTAAACAGTTTGACAGTAACTCTTACCTGTTGCCTATACCACAGACGGCTCTCGACCAGAACACTAACCTGGAACAAAACCCTGGTTACTAATCACAATCTCAAAATGTGAAGATAAAATTATTTCAAATATAAAAAACTAAACTTTCGCAAAAGGGGAAGTTAAAGAATTTAAAGAAGTTAGAGAAGTTAAAGCCATATGCTTTATAACTAAATATACAACAAAAAAGGCTATTGGCTATAACTTCTAACGACCGAAGGGAGTGATAACTTCTTTAACTACTATAACTTCCGTACATGCGAAACTTCAATTAAAAAGAACTATTCATATGAAATACCATAACCATAAAATTATGATGTTTATCTGCGCCACAGCATTTTCTGTGACAGCATGCAGCAATAGTAATTCATTCTCAGATCCTATAGATTTTGAGACTCCAAGCGAAGCTCCCAACCCTATACCTACACAAGGAACTGCCAAGACTTTTACCACAACAGCCGATGGCACATATTCCTTGGCAGAGGGAGAAGCCAAACTTTTTGATGGTGTATCTATGGCGCCAACAACCATCGAAATAGACAAAAATAAGAAATTCCAGACTATCGACGGTTTCGGATATGCCATCACCTACTCTTCTTGCTACAATCTCATGAAGATGAATCCTGAGGCTCGCCTGGCTCTCTTAAAGCGCATTTACTCCACTACAGAGGGATATGGCGTTAGTTACGCTCGCATCTCATTAGGCTGCAACGATTTCTCGAGTACAGAATATACTTATTGCGATAAAAAGGGAAGCGAGAACGATCCTATCAGTAATTTCGAACTTTATAGCGATGAGAACAACTATGTGATTCCTATATTAAAGGAAATCTTGTCTATCAACCCAAGTTTAAAAATCATAGCAGCACCATGGACTTGTCCTAAATGGATGAAGGTTGCTGACATCGATACCAAGACTCCAAAGGACTCATGGACTGACGGACACCTCAACCCTGATTACCGTGAGACCTACGCCAAGTATTTTGTGAAGTTCATCAACGTGATGAAAGAAAAGGGTATCAATATCTATGCTGTAAGTCCTCAAAATGAACCATTGAACAAGGCCAACTGCGCTTCTCTATATATGCCATGGCAGGAAGAAGCTCCTTTCGTAAAGGCTTTGGCTACCGAGTTCAAGAGAAGTGGTCTTACAACCAAGATATATGTCTACGACCATAATTACAATTACGACAATATAGCAGACCAAGAAGATTATCCTATTAAACTCTACAATGCTATCGGTGACAATTTTGAAGGTTCCGAGTTGGTTGTTGGAGCTGCATATCATGACTATGGTGGCAACAACAATGAATTGACAGATATCCATAACCAACGCCCCGACAAGGAACTTATCTTCTCAGAAACAAGTATTGGTACATGGAATAATGGACGCGACTTAAGCAAACGTCTGATGGCAGATATGAAGAATGTAGCACTCGCTACTGTCAATCAAAACTGCAAGGCCGTACTCGTTTGGAACTTGATGCTCGACAACAAAATGGGTCCCAATCTTGATGGTGGATGCCAAACTTGCTATGGCGCCATCGACATCAATCAGAATGGGTACAATCAGTTGAGCTATAATTCTCATTATTACATCATCAACCACATGGCAAGCGTGGTGGCCCCTGGTGCTGTTCGCATCGGTACTACTTCACGTACCATTAATGACAGCAAGATAACTCATGCAGAATTTTTGAATCCTGACGGAAGCCTTGCTGCTGTTATCATCAACGAGGGAGATGAGACTAAATCTATCAATCTAAGCGATGGCATCCATAACTTTACATGCAATGTACCTGCTAATGGTGTTATTTCGTGCAAATGGAATAAATAATGAATGTCATTTTAGTAATTAATCAACAATAGATACAACCATTATGAAACATATCAAATATTATATCATAGCATTGCTCGCTCTACCACTAATGGCAGCTTGCAGTGAAGACGACTACAATGCTCCTACACCTACTGGAAATCCAGTGATGAGCTATAGCGCTCCTACTACAGCAGTATGGATGGGCGAAGAGGTAGAAGTGAAAGTAGACTGTAAGGATGAGGCGGGCGTAGCTCTCTCTACCTTGAAAGCCAACTTGCTTTTCAGCGGTCAGAGTGTAGACGCAACAACTATCCGTACCAAGGAGCCGGGTGAATATCTTGTCAAGCTCAAAGTACCTTACGTTCAGAGCATTCCTGATGGCAAGGTTGATATACAACTCACTTTGCAAAATGTGTCGACAAAGGCAAATACAGAGACGTTATCATTCGACATCAAGCGTCCGCACTTTACAAACTTGCAATTTATCTGTGCAGACGGAACCAAGTATGACATGACCGAAGTTGACAATTTCTTGTATCAGACTGTCATTCCCAACACAAAGAAGAACTTTAAGGGATATTTCGCTACCAAAGATGGCAAGTTCGTGTTTGGTTCAAGTACAGGAAAGGACATCAATTTGGGCGAAACCAACAACTTCAACTTCTCGTCAGAGAATACTGATCATGTAGTCGTTACTTTCGATGCCAAGAACTATACGGCAGGACCTACAGATGTTTTACCAGTCACCAATCTCGATTTTTCCGATTCTGATGCGGGCAAGACTTGGGTAGGAGATATTAAACAAGGTGCTACCTGTAATCTTACTATCAATGGCAACAATTTACCAGACGATTGGTACTACGACAATGATTGGTTCCAAAAAGAAGAAGATGGTACCTACACCTTCAAGGCCATCACAGGCAGATACACCGTACAGGCTGACTTCACTCATAAGTCTTTCCGCATCTGGACAATGAATGGAAACAAGCCTATGGCATTGAACGCTGATGGTACTGGCGCTATTTGGATAATAGGAAACGAAGGAATCAACAAACCTACTTGGAACGCTGTAAATCATGGTTGGTGGACTGGCACCGATTCTGATGTCTGTCTCACTCCTATCAAGGATAAGGTATATCAGGTTACACTCACCATTGGCAAGCAACTCAGAGCTACAGACATAAACTTCAAATTCTTCGGTCAGGCCGACTGGGGTAATGAGTTCAAGGGTAAGGATAACAGCCATCTCATCTCAACTGAGAGCGAGGTATTCGGCATCGGTGACGGTAACGGTCACGACAACGGCAATGTTTATCTGAAAGATGGAGTAGAACTGAAGGATGGCGAGACATACGTTCTTACAGTTGACTTGACTGCCGGTGTAGACAAGGCAGTTCTCAAAGTAGAAAAGAAATAAAAAAACGTGACTTGTAAACCCATCTAAAAGAAATTAAAAGTAGATTTAGGTTTAGTACTGAATAATATATGTATTTTGATTGGTTGAAGGCTGTTCCAAGTGATTGGGACAGCCTTTTTGGTTGTATATTTAGCTATAAAGCATATGGCTTTAAATTCTTTAAATTCTTTAACTCCTTTAACTTCCCCATTCGCGAAAGTTGAATTATAAAAAGAAAAAACATGCCAAACATTTGGCATTATCCACTAAAAAACTTATCTTTGCATTTGAATGTTCGCTTACTCAGTAGAACAGGCTTAATTTAAATCTATTTTAATCTTACAACAAACAAAACATAATGAAAAAGATACTATCTTTGGTATATATATTGTGCTTCTCTGCACTAACTTCAAGTTTTGCTCAGAATAAAAACATAAAAGACTTATACGAGCAACTTGATCAGGCTATCGAACAATCACAATACTATATCAACCAAAAAGAAAGCCGCATCACTAAAATCAAAAAACAGAGCCGACAAGGACATACCCCCCCCACAACTCCTAACCGCATATTACAAACTATACGAAGAATACAAAACATACAAAAGCGACTCTTCTATTTATTATATTCACCAAGCCATCGACTTGGCAAAAAGAAACAACATGAAGAGCGACATTACCAAGTTGAGAAGCTTACTTGCTTTACAATATTCAACATCAGGAGCTTTCACGGAGGCACTTCATGTTCTACAAAGTATCGATAAAAAAACTTTGAATAACTCTAACAAGAAAGACTATTACATAGCCTTTTATCACGTCTATGGCGAACTGGGCTTTACAAATATAAACATTGACACTGAGCTAAGTCAAGAATTCTACAGCAAACAAGACTGTTATCGTGATACATTATTTTCAATATTATCCCCTAACAGCGAGGATTACCTCATGAGAAAGGAGGTCTTGCTAACCAGCCAGAATAAGTTGAAAGAAGCTCTTAAAATTAACGACATCCGATTAAGCAAGTGCAAGAAAGGAAGTCACGAATATGGAATTGTGGCATACTATCGCTACTTAATATACCGCTCGCTGAAAGACGAGGACATGGTAAAATACTGGCTCCTACAATCTGCTATATGTGATGTAAAATGTGCCATCAACGACCAAGCTTCACTCAGGATTCTTGCAGAGATACTCAGCAAGGAAAAAGATGTGGAACGCTCATACAAATACATCAACTTTTCGTGGAAAGCCACCAAGAAATTCTGTACTCGCATACGCAGTTGGCAGATATCTCCAGTGCTTGGCACCATAGACCACAACTATCAGGCAGAACTCAAAAAGGCCAACCATCGTCTCATCTTTGCCATTATATGTGTGAGTCTTTTGGTCATCGCATTGGCTTTATTGACATTCTATGTCAACAAGCAGAAATCGTATCTGTCGAATGCAAGAAACGAACTGAAGAAAACCAATACTCAATTAGAAGAACTCAACAACAAACTATCTTCCACCAATGGTATGCTAAAAGCATCCAACGACAAACTCAATGAGTCGAATGGGGTTAAGGAAGAATATATAGGCCAGTTCCTGGGGGCTTGTTCACACTACATCGATAAACTGGACAAAATGCGCCTCAATGTCAATAAGATGGTAAAAAACAAACAGTACAACGAACTCTACTCTATGACTAAGAGTTCAGAGGTCAAGGAGCAAGAACTTGAAGAACTATACGCCAATTTCGACAAGGTATTCCTAAACCTCTTCCCCAACTTCGTGGAGGATTTGAATGGACTGCTGAAGGAAGAATGCCAAATTCATCTATCCTCCCCTAACAAACTCTCAGCCATAGTAAGAGTATTTGCACTCATTCGTCTGGGCATCGACGATAGTACAAAGATTGCAGAATTCCTACACTATGCAGTCAACACCATATATAATTATAGGGCAAAACTACGCAATGGCGCACTCAATGACAGAAATGAGTTTGAGAAAAAAGTCAGAGAATTAGGAACGCTGATTAAACATCAAGAGCCAGAGGAATAGAAGGAAATCGAGCATGAATAGAGATTGATTTCAAATTATATCTTCATGTTACTTGTTCTTATGGAATTCCCAAAAAGCAATAATATTTCATAGTTTACTCCCGAAAAGGTATAATATAATACATTTTCCTTTATCACATTACCCGAAAGGGTATAAAATGGGCTCACCCGATAAACCAGGGGGGATTAAGCATATAGCTTTGTAAGTCTGAAAAGAAAGAACTTTATATCCGTTACTCCCCTTA
>ENA-ORMX01000761-ORMX01000761.1-human-gut-metagenome-genome-assembly--contig:-NODE-761-length-23750-cov-22.917409_pt1 | contig 23750 bp, 22 predicted proteins | sample MGYA00242108_ERZ509007 | MGnify/ENA primary metagenome ERZ509007 (study PRJEB26280, sample SAMEA2338745) | human gut metagenome | biome: human gut; feature: human-associated habitat; material: faeces...
AGTGTCAGCCCTAATTTATTTTGTATGAAAAGTTTTAGCGGACAGCAATAAAAATTATTAATTAGTTATGCCAATTTATGCTCGTAAATTTACAACTATTTTATAGTACATACAAGTATAAGTTGAAAATTTTTATTTCAGACGTTTCAAATTTACGTATTTTAACAAGACCAGCCCAATAATGCACAATAACATCCATATTAAAACAATAATATACATCTATCATTATTCAATGGCTAAAGAAACTAAAATAGGTTGAAAACGCAACATATTATACAATATTGCGTTTTCAACCTTATTATATATATCTAACCCAGAAAGGTCAGACATTATATATATCCAACCCAGAAAAAGGTCAGACATTCTGTATCGGCTTACCGAATTACTCGATAACAACGAGCGGAGAGTCCTCAAGCACGCTCTCGCCAGTCTTCACGCAGATAGCAGTAACCTTTCCGTCCTTCTCTGCCTCGAGGTTGTTAGCCATCTTCATAGCTTCGAGCACTACCACTACGTCGCCAGCCTTCACCTCGTCGCCTACAGCAACCTTGATTTCGGTTACGACGCCCGGCAGCGGAGCCTTGAGCGCGTTGGCTGTGTTCACATTAGCAGCGCTTGCTGTCTCGCCTTCCTCTGCCTCAGCAGCCGGCTGACCGAGCACTACCTTCTTCTTCTCTGGCTCAGCCTCCTGCTCCATCTCGACCTTGAAAGCCTCACCGTTGACTGTTACGTCAGCGATGTTGCCCTCTACGTCCTCAATCTGCACCTTGTACTCTTTGCCGTCGATTGTATATTTAAATTCTTTCATTTCTTTTTATGGTTTTGCTGTTAAACTTAAGAACTTGGCGTTCCACATAGTCTGACGCGGCTGTATGGTGATGAAGCCCGGTTCTTTATCGTGTACGTTGTTGCCCTGATACTCGTATAGAGCCATGGCAATGGCAGCATATATATTCTTGTCCATACTTTGTAACCTGTTTACTTGTAACCTTGTCTACTTGTTTTACTCGTCTACTTGTAAAACAAATTACATCGGCATACAACCATGCTTCTTAGCCGGCAACTGCTGACGCTTTGTAGCGAGCTGTGCCAGACCGCGGCAGATGCGGAAGCGTGTGTTGCGCGGTTCGATTACGTCGTCGATGTAGCCGTAAGAAGCAGCCTCGTACGGGTTGGCGAACTTCTCTGTGTACTCGTCTTCCTTCTCTGCGAGGAATGCCTTAACGTCTTCGCCAGCCTCCTTCTTAGCCTTAGCTTCCTTGCCGCAGAGGATTGCAACGGCACCGCTTGCACCCATAACCGCAATCTCTGAAGACGGCCATGCGAAGTTGAGGTCTGAACGCAGCTGCTTGCAGCCCATAACGATGTGCGAACCGCCGTAGCTCTTGCGCAGAGTGATTGTAATCTTAGGAACGGTAGCCTCGCCGTAAGCGTAGAGCAACTGTGCTCCGTGCTGGATAACGGCGTTGTACTCCTGACCAGTACCCGGCAGGAAGCCCGGCACGTCGACAAGCGACACGATAGGAATGTTGAATGCGTCGCAGAAGCGTACGAAACGTGCTGCCTTGCGGCTTGCGTTAACGTCGAGAACGCCTGCGTATGCAGCCGGCTGGTTGGCTACGATACCAACGCTCTGACCGTTGAAGCGTGCGAAACCGATGATGATGTTCTTAGCGAACTTAGGCTGAATCTCGAAGAACTCGCCGTTGTCGGTGATTGCGCCGATAACCTTGTACATATCGTAAGCCTTGTTCGGGTCGTCGGGGATAATCTCGTTGAGAGAGTCCTCCATGCGATTGATCGGGTCGTTGCACTCTACGCGCGGAACCTCTTCTGTGTTGTTGCTCGGGATGAACGAGAGCAGGCTCTTAATCATCTCGATAGCCTCTTCCTCTGTCTTTGCAGCGAAGTGTGTCACACCGCTCTTTGTAGCGTGAACCGATGCACCGCCGAGGTGCTCAGCGTCGATGTCCTCGCCCGTTACGGTCTTTACAACCTTCGGACCTGTGAGGAACATGTATGAAGTCTGCTCCTTCATGATGATGAAGTCGGTGAGAGCCGGCGAGTAAACCGCACCGCCTGCGCACGGACCCATGATAGCAGAGATCTGCGGGATGACGCCCGAAGCGAGGATGTTGCGCTCGAAGATCTCGCCGTAGCCAGCGAGAGCGCAGATGCCTTCCTGAATACGAGCACCGCCCGAGTCGTTCATGCAGATAACCGGTGCGCCCATAGTCATAGCCATGTCCATCACCTTGCAAATCTTCTGCGCCATTGTCTCAGAGAGCGAACCGCCGTTGACGGTGAAGTCCTGAGCATATACGTAAACCAAACGGCCGCCTATTGTAGCGCTACCAGCTACGACACCGTCGCCATAGTAGTGCTTCTTCTCCATACCGAAGTTAGTACAACGATGCTTCTTGAACATGTCGTACTCCTCGAACGAGCCTTCGTCGACGAGCATCTCGATGCGCTCGCGTGCTGTGTATTTGCCGCGTGCGTGCTGCTTCTCAATGGCTTTTTCGCCGCCACCGAGACGAGCCTGTTCGCGCTTAGCGACCAGTTCCTTGATTTTTTCTACTTGTTTGCTCATAATTTTATTTTGCTATTTCTTTGTTCTTTCTTTAAAATAAAAAATTGCGTACATTCTAATTCAATGTGCAAAATTACTAAAAAAAGAACAAAGAAGGCTATATCATTGATATAAATTTTGTTACTACGTCTATTTCATGCTGTCGTCGACGAACGAGAAGGGCAGCAAGTCTTTAGCCGACTGCAGGCTGTAGACGCCTTTCTTGCCGTATAGCAGCACGCGTATGGGCTGCTTGTAGCGGTCTTCTACGCCGAGTATCACCTGGCGGCATGCTCCGCAGGGGCTTACCGGCTCGTCGAGCAGTCCGTTTGCGTTGCGCGCTACGATGGCGAGTGTCGAAACGGGCTGGTCTGGATAGTTTGCCTGTGCGGCGAAGAGGGCTGTACGCTCGGCGCACAGACCTGAGGGGAAGGCTGCGTTCTCCTGGTTTGCGCCAGTCACGATGATGCCGTTGGCGAGGCGCAGCGCGGCTCCTACGTAGAAGTTGCTGTACGGGGCGTATGCGCCGTGGGTTGCTTTCTGCGCACGGTCTACAAGTTCGCGGTCAGCAGTGTTGAGTTCGTCGAGCTGATAGTGCTCAACGCGGATGTGAATGTCAATTTCTTTCATAGTTAAAGGTGGTGAGATGGTGAGGTGGTGAGATTTGTTGGTGAGATGGTGAGGTGATGATGGGGTGATGGGGTGAGATGGTGAGAACACTTACTCCTGCGGATTCGGTTCTTCGGTCTTCTCCTCCTTGAATTCGTATGCTCCGACGTCGGGTCGCTCGTCGCGCGGCATGGCGTTGCGGTCGGTCTTTGTAGCCGTAGCGGGGTCGGCGCGGTCGATAGCCACCGATGTCTTGGCGAGTCGGAAGTCGTAGTCCTGCTTGTCGCCGTCCACCTTCTTGAAGTGGTTTGTGCATACCGAGTCGGCGTTCTCCTTCTCCTCGAACACCACGTTCACGAAGTGCGGCTTTTCTTCCTCCTTCGTCACCTCAGGTGTGCGTATCACGCAGTTCTCAAACTGATAGTTGAAGGCGTTAGGCTCTGCGGCGTCCTCGTTCGTTGCGTCCTTCACGGGCTTTCCGCCCATCATCTCGTCGGCGCTGTAGCCCGTGATGAGCGTGTTGCGACAGACGAACTGCTGCAGCGGGTGCTTCAGAGCCGAGAAGCTGAGCGCACTGGCGCGGTTTGAGTCGAACGGATAGAACTGTGCCAGCGTGCAGTTGTTCACCAGCACGTCGCCGCCTTCCACGCCGAGGCAGTTGTTGAGCGCATTCGTAAGCTGCGAGTTCTCTACCGTCACCTTCGAATTTTCTACATACAGCGCGTGTCCCTGACAGTTGTGTATGGTCGAGTTGGCAATGGTGAGCGTCTGCCGAGCCACGTCCGACGAGTCGACACGCACGCCGTTGAACGCGCTGTGCAAGTCGGTGAACTCCATCCGGTTGTCGTACGACTTCTCCATGAAGTGTACGCCGTTCCACAATCCGCTCATGCGGTCGTAAGGCAGATAGTCGAACATATAGTCGAGGCGGTCGCCGCGCAGCGTTACGGGCTGTTCGGCTGTGCCATTGCATACGAGTCGTCCCTTCACGTCGATGCCCGCTCCGTCGTGGAAGAAGAGCGTAGCGCCCGGCGCTATGGTGAGCGTAGCGCCCTCCTCTACGGTCATCGGTCCGTAGACTACGAGCGGCTTGCCGGCTGTTATAGTGTAGTCGGTCGTGATGGTCTTGTTGCGTGCGAAGTCGGCGTCCCACGACCATGCGTTGAGCACCACCTTCTGCTCCACTCCACTCTCGAGTGCGAACACGAGGCGGTCGTTCAGCTCCTTCGGTGCGTCCCCGTGGTTCACGGCTGTGGTCACTTCCACGAACACGCGTATGCTGTCCTTGTTGCGCACCTCTATGTAGTTCGCCTTATAGCCCTGTTCCGGACTCAGATACACGCCGTCTACATTCACGCGGAATCCGTTCTGGTTGCCACCTTCGAGGCGCACCGACGTGCAGCGCAGTCCTTTACCCGAGCGGTTGCTCACCCAGAAGTCGCGCGTCGACGACGGCACGGTAGAGAACACGGTGTCAATGCGCACCGTGTCGGTAGAGAACGTGAGCAGGTTGTTCGGCGATGTTGTGAAATCGTCGATATCGTCGCATGCGCTTAAGCCGAACACGCCCAGCACACACATTATTATATATATATGAATATGTTTCATCGTAATACTTATAACGCAGAAACTGCGGTTTTATTGTATCATTACAATCAATTGCTATTGTTTAAGCGCCTTCAAGAAAGATCTTGCTCCGTATAACGGCACATTTGTCAACCTGCCTTCTTCACGATAATCGCTCATTGAGAAACGCAGACCATGCATATCGGGGTTTTCGGAAAGCGTCGTCTTGAGCGACTTCGACTGTAGGTTTTCTTCTGCTTTCACCTCTACCGGACAAACCGCAGTGTCTGCCTGAACGACAAAGTCGAGTTCGAGCTGACTGTTGTCCTTGCTGTAATAGAACACTGGCAGATCTGACAACGACTTCATCTGCGAGCAAACGAAATTCTCCGTGAAATCGCCCTTGCCGCTATTGTCTGTGCTTGGCAGAAGAAGCATGGCAGGCGGAGTAAGACTCATCGCTCCAAGCAGTCCGCAATCGAGCATAAACAGCTTGAACGCAGAGATTTCTTCATGTATTTTCAATGGCATAGCAAGCGTTGTTACGCGGTTCACCTTATATACCAGCCCTGCATCCAGCAACCACTGTATAGCAAGTTCGTAATCCTTCGCACGTGCACCTTTCTTCACAACTCCGTATATGAACTTGCGGTTTTCCTTAGCAAGTTGCGAAGGAATGGAATGCCACACCTGCCCGATGCGCATCACCTGCTCGGCAGGTGCGTGTTTTGAAATATCCTTCTCGTAGGCTGCAAGTATCTCGTTCTGCACTTCCCTCACCAAGTTGGCGTCATTGGTCTGCACAAATTTGTCTACCGCCTCAGGCATACCGCCCACCAGGTAATACTCACGCAGATGCTGTATATAAAGTGTTCGCAATCCTTTCACAAAGTCCCAACGCTGCGCCTGCAGCAAATCTACCATTTGTTTCCTGTTGCGCGCAAGCAGGAATTCCTCGAAAGTCATCGGATACATATTGAGCGTATTCACCTTTCCTACCGGATACGAATCGCCATCATGAAGCGTAAGTCCGAGCAACGACCCAGCCACCGCAACATGATATTGCGGCGCATCCTCGCAGAAATACTTAAGCGACGCCAATCCCCGCTTCAGCTCCTGCACCTCGTCCATTATGATTAGTGTCTTGCCGGGCTGAATGTTCACGCCGGTTATCGCACCGATGGTCAACAATATGCGTCCGATATTATAGTCGGGAGTGAAAAGGTCGCGCACAAGAGCGTTGTTGTCGCAGTTTATGTATGCAACATTCTCGTATTCGCGCCTGCCGAACTCCTTTAGTATATATGTCTTGCCAACCTGCCTCGCTCCAAGCAAAATCAGCGGTTTGCGGTCGTTACGGTTCTTCCACCTGACCAAATCGTCCATTATAAATCTTTCCATAACAAATTGTCATTTGTCTTACACGATGCAAAGATACTGATAATCAGCGACAAAAACAAGTATTTTACATTTTTATGAGGGACTTTCCACCGAATCACTACACTTTTATGAGGGACTTTCCACCGAATCACTACACTTTTACGAGGGACTTTCCGCCGAATCACTACACTTTTATGAGGGACTTTCCGAATAATGGTGCGGTAAAAGCTCCAGACACAAAAAGCGGTTACACGTGCCCGAAGGCTCATGCAACCGCTTCTTATATTTCGTTTTATTACTATTGTCTGAGCAAGCTCACTTTTATTTAGTGAGGTTGATCTTGTTGTTTACATTTACAGCCTCTGCAACGGCTGCACAACAAATTGCGAAGATAAATCCGAAAATCATCATAATCTTAATCCTTTCTTTAATTTTTTAATTGTTATCCTTACTGTGTTTTTCTGTGTTTCCCATCTTTACCTCTTTTCATAACCTTGCCCGAAGGCAGTCGGTTACTTCTTGAGGCTGATTTTGTTGTTGATCTTTACCATTTCAGCTATCGCTGCACAACAAATCGCAAAAATAAAACTGAAAATAACCATAATGTTACCCTTTCTTTAATTTTTACTTTGTTATCCCTAATTACCTATTCTCTTTTCTTGCCTTGCGGCAAACGTCAGCCACGCTTCCAGCGTAACCTCGTTCGTTATTTACTGATGCAAAGTTAATGCCTTTTGTGTTCGCACACAAGTATAACGTCAATTATTTTCCTGCTTGTCTTATATTTTTGATGTTAGTCAAGTAGTTGTCGTAAATTTGCATTTCTGCGACAGATTTGCAATATGTTTGTAGCAAGAAATGGCAGAGTTGGTGGTGAAGAAGTGGCAGTTGGGCAGGGTTTTGACCGCCAAAGAACACGGAAAAAGCCGCATTTCACGTATCCAAAGCCACGTTTTACGTATCCAAAGTCACAAGTAAGCGCATTACCACGCACAGGTAACACGATTACCGCGATGCAAAAACAATATTACCGCAGCGCGGAAATGAAGTGCCCACGCTGCGGTAACTGGATAGTCTGCCTTTTATAATTATAAATCGTGTTACCTTATTATATACAGCCTATCACTTTATGCGATACATTCTGAACGTTTTTGCCGGCAACTTGTCGCTGAGCACCGTGCCGCCCTTGCGACTCTGGCACGAAGCAGCCGACTCTACGGGGCGTACGGCGTCTGGGCGGTCGAGAGTGTTCTCGGCGTCCATGTCGTCGCTGTGCAGGGTTGTGAGCGTTGCCGAGTGCGAACCGCGCAGTCCGTTGAGGTTGAGCGTCAGGTCGTGCGCCTCGTCCGACGTGTTGACTACCTTGACGACGATTTCGCCCTTCTGTCGGTCAACGACCGCACTGGCGAAGAGTCCGTCCTGACCCTCCTGTCCTGCCACCGACTTGCCGTTCATCGTGAGCGGCAGCACGTTGGTGCCCTTGTTGCAGGCGTACATCTGCTGCACATAATAGCTTGTGCTCTTGAACATGCGCGTGTTGTCGAACCATATCAGGTCGGGGCGCCACTGCCATCCGTCTACGTGCGCGAAGAGCGGAGCGTAGGTAGCCATCTCCACAATGTCGGCGTTGCGCTCGATGTCGGTCATGAAGGCAGCCTCGTAGAGCGATGTCTCGAAGTGGTTCCACTTCTTGCCCTTTCCGTGGCATGCATACTCGCCGGCGAACACCTTCGGGCCCTTGCGGTCGTAGCCCTCGTAGCGCAGTCCGTGTGACAGGAACCACTGCTCGTTGCGGTAGAAATGCTCGTCGACGAGGTCGGCCTTCATCTCCTTCATGGCTTTCCATCCCTTTTCGAACATCTCGCCCTCGGAGTCGGGGCCCGATGTGCCGATGAGGCGTATCTTAGGATACTTGGCGCGTATGGCTTTCACGAACGGGCGCAGACGCTCGTAGTAGAGGGTGTCCCACTGCTCGTTGCCCACAGCCAAATACTTCAGATTGAACGGCGCCGGGTGGCCCATCTCGGCACGCTTTCTGCCCCATGTGGTGCAGGTGTCGCCGTTGGCAAACTCGATGAGGTCGAGACAGTCCTGTATGTACGGCTGCAGCGAGTCGACGGGCACATGAGCCTTCGGGTTGTTCCAGTTCTGAAACTGGCACGCCATGCCCACGTTGAGCACGGGCAGCGGCTCGGCGCCGATGTCCTCGGCAAGCTGGAAATACTCGAAGAAGCCGAGTCCGTAGCTCTGATAGTAGTCGGGGAAGAGGCGGTGATGGAATGTCGACTGCCAGCGGTTGTTGTTCAACGGGCGGTTTTCGACGGGTCCGATGGTGTTCTTCCACTGGTAGCGGTGCTTCAGCGATTCGCCCTCGACGATGCAGCCGCCGGGGAAGCGCAGCACGCCGGGGTGCATGTCGCAGAGCGCCTGAGCGAGGTCGCGGCGCATGCCGTTCTCGCGGTTCTTGAACGTGTTGACGGGGAAAAGGCTCACGTGCTCGAGAGCCACGCTGCGTGTGCCGCTGAGCAGCACGCGCAGACAGCCCTTCTGTGCGGTCTTGCCGGGCGTGAGCACAGCTTCGTACTTCTTCCACTCGCTGCCGCTCACCTTTATCTGCGCCTTGGCGCGCTCCTGCGTTTCGTCCTGCGTGCTCTGGTCGGCAAGCGAGACGTCGATTGTAGCGTCGCCGTCCAGCGCTCTTGCCCATACCGTGAAGCGGTAAGGCTCGTCTTTGACGAATCCGATGCCGAAGTAGCCCTCGTTCTGCAGACCCGTAGCGCACTCCTTATGCCCCGTGAAGCCGAGCACTACGTAGTGGGGGCAGCGCTCGAAGGGTCCGTCCGCCTTCACCTCCACGTTGCCGAACGCCTGCCATCCGAGCAGCGCCTGCGGAAACTCGAACGAACGGTTCTTTACAAGCTCGCCGTACAGTCCGCCGTCGGCAGCATAGTTGATGTCCTCGAAGAAGATGCCGTACATGGTGGGGCTTACCGCTGCGCCAGCCTTACGGGTGTTGATGTCGAGCGTGTGCGTCTCGGCGAAGGCGCCGAATACCGACGATGCAGCCAGCATGCACGAAAGGATATATCTGTTTCTCATTTGTCCTGATATGTTTTTTTGATGTTTTTTTGTATGTTCTGTCTCGGTGCGTTGCCTGGCGGTTAGTGCTTCACCAGACTCGGCGTGTTGTCTACGGGCTTTATCGTTCCGTCGGCGTTGTATTCGAGCGGCTTCATCACTACGCTGCGCTTCGCCACGTGTCCGGCGAAAGCCTGCTTGCTCGTAGCCCACTTGAAGGCAGAGACGTCGAGCGCTACCGGATGCTGGCGCCAGTGCTTCAGTTATGCAATACCATACTCGTCTGATTCCTGGCGTATCTTTAGCAAACACCTCCCAGTACCTAAGATATTTATCCTTTCTCCATAAGAAAAAGTAATTTATAAAGAGGCAAGGTACTACTGAGACAAGGATAAACCCAAATCGGTCATTAGAAAAAGCTTCTTGTCATTTTCTAATGACCGATTTGGGATAAACAAAATGCCAATAAACTGAAGAGTATTTTCATAAGCAACAATTCTTTTTATTTACTTCAACTCAAAGGTTGCCATGAAAGGCACCTTCTCACCATCTATGCTATCCTCATAAAAAAAGCGGTAAACGCCTGGTTTGTTGGGAAGAATATCGGGAAAAAGATGGGCAGTAATGGTGCCGCTTTGACCATCGTTTAAAACATGACCGATGGCCGTGAACGAGCAATCGGTGGGCACAACAAACCAATTGCCATCCGCTCCTTGGGCTGTGATGCTATATGCTTCGCCATACACAAATTCCTCGCCACTATGGTTGGTAATCGTGAATCTGATTTCCGTGGTGCTCAATGGATAGGAAGGCTTCTCCGCCTTGAGGGAGATGCCTTGGTAGGTGCTCACGCCTTCCCTGTTGTCGATGATAGGGTCCAACTTGCCCTCAAACCTGATGGCGGGCGAGTTGTAAATCTGCCTACGAAACTCCAGCTGCTTCTCCTTCGTGTTCCAACGGAGCGCAACATCAATGGAGTTGGATCCCATTCCAAATCCAACAACATTTCGCAAGGCCGGGGTCTTGTCTTCCGACAGGAACTTCCGCTCAAGTATCCGCATAATGGCGTTCAGTTCCCTATGCGAATATTTACGCGCCGAAGCCTTGCGATAGGTTCTCTTCTTGCTCTTGACAACTCTCTTTTTGCTAATGGCAACCCTCTTTTTGCCAACAGTTGCCACTTTCTTTTGCTGAATGGCCATTGATGGGTTGCAAGCAGCACAAGTGGTTTGCATTGAAAGGAACATTGTCAATCCTAATATTATTGCATTGAGGAGTTTTGGCTTCAGTCTCATAGTTATCAGCAATTAATAATTTAACATGTAGAGATATGAACTCTTATAGTATATTTCTTTTCAAGGATGAAAATAATTGTCATAAGGAAAAATCACTTTGCCTTATGACAATTATACACAGTTAGAATACTTAAAACAGATATTCTATTTCAACAGACTATCAAAAGTCCTTATTAACGAAATAGGATCTTTATAAAATTCTTTCGTATCTAAATTAGACACAGTTTCTTTCATCACAGGATATGGCTTAAATACAATTTTAAGCAACATTTTCGCACCAATACTACTTCCCATACAATAACCCTTTGCCACATCTTCATTCTTTACCTTAAAATAGAAAACATAGTTTGTGCCTTCCAAATGTAATGTTTTGGTATTTGTTATTGTTGAGATATAGTGTATATAGGCAGACACATTTTCCCCTTCATACACAGGTTTGAGGAATATCGGAGTTTTGTATGGTTTTGGATTTTTGTTCCAAACGCTTGGCAATGATTTTTGCGCCATAAGCGGAACGAACTTTATCCACTTTTTAGATTTTGAATCGTAGTACTTAATGCTCTTTATCTCTGTAGATTTGTATTCTTTCTTTTCTTTAGAGTTGGAATCTTTAGTAACAACGACATCACCATCATCAAGCATAAATAAAGTTTTTGTGACTCCCTTAACCACATTTCCGTTGTTTAAGGTAATTTCAACATTGTCCTGTGCTTGTACCATTACACACAACAAGAGGGCAAGAAACATAAAAAATAGTCTTTTCATACTCATGATATTTTACGGTTTGACTTAATATCACAAAAATACTTTTTTTTCTTTGCTATCCAAAAAAAAACACATTTTTTAACTTGTTTATCCGTGCAAATAGTAATATTTAACGCTTGAAACGAAAAATGGTTTATGGAAACTGTTATCTGTTATCTGTTATTTGTTATCTGTACAGCAAAAAAATCGTTTTTGGAAACTGTCAACTGTAACGCTTGGGGATGATGTTATTGACCTGTCATGTGACATTTTACTCTTGTATAGACTACACCCTTTATCCAAGTCTTCAAAAGAGACATTTGAGATAGTGTTACTTATAAGAAGTTTTTTAACTCGTAGAGAACAAACAGTTGCCCCGGAATCTTTCAAATAAAATAGCTCCTCACCGTTCTCCAATGATTATGATTCGCATAAATCCTTGCATTTCTCCCAATAGGCATCGAATTCCTCTTTGCTAACCAACATATTGGTTTCTATCGAATACAAGTCATATTGCAGGATGATGGACATCGGAGGATTGTGTTTGATGAAATCTTCTGGAAAGCAACCATCTATTTCGACATTAGCTACGCAATAGTTGCCATCCGCAGAAATTGTAATAGCCCTTGATACTCTCACGCAATCAAACTCGCCATAGCAAACCGTGTCGAACACCTTTATCTTGAAATAGAACTTGTATATCAATATTCTATTGTTGCATGGAAGTTGTTTTCTCAGACGAATGCACAAATGAGCCAAGGACAACAAAAAACTTTTCTTGGCATCCTTTGGAGACATTATCAGCGTGAAGTACTTGCCAAGCTGACCTACGGAATGCACTTCAACTTCTGTTTCTGGGGCTTCCTTGGAGACAAGTATCTTGACTTCATTCACCGCCTTGCTCCAAATCTCGACGTAATCAGGAAAAATAAGGTAATAGTAGCTGCTGAAAAAGAACTCCTTCGTCTCAGGCTTGTACTGTATGAAGAAGTTGGCAGAATCAAAAGATTCGGTAAACTTTTCTTCGGGCATGATGTAAGAATCATCGGGCGACTTCTCACAAACCGTACTAAGCATCTTGACTCGCCTCTTGAACCATATTTTGTATCTTTTGGCAAAGAGAACAAAAGCAATCGAGACAACAGCCAAAACGCCAAGTACGACAACACCGATAATATCCGAGCAGATATGAGTGATGACACCTATGCCATATATGATGACAATGCACCATAAAACGACCATTCCAAGTTTAGACATTATTTTTTCTATCATAAAGCTATTCGTTTTTGTGGTTTTTTGAATCCACGATTTTCTGTTATCTATGATACAGGCAGTGCCCTTTTCTGTAGTCTTCGGGAGATAATCTTTTTTTGTTTTCAAACGCCATTTTATAGTCTTTCATATACCATTCCCATGCTTCTTGCATTACATAGTCCTTGTCATATAATATCCAAATTAACCTGTCCCATTCGTAGTTCGAGGCTTTGGGAACCATCGTTACTTTACTTCCTTTTTTACCGCTTGGGCGATTAGCTTTTACTTGATACCTTATATTTCTATAAACGAAATCCGTCCCTTTGGCAACAGCAGTTTTATCTCTCATGTAATCAGAGTATTCTTTTTCTGACATACCAACCAACATTGCTGCATCATATTCAGAAATGGAACTTGTAATAGACGGTGCAACTCCAAAACTTGCTTGCCATTGCAAAGCAATATCTACAAGTTTGTCTCTTAGCATTATTTTTTCTTCCATAGTCGTGAAAAATTGAATTTACGAATTTGCAGTTCACAGAAAGTGAATATTAATGTCTATTTTTCTTTTTGTTGGCATTTTTATTTGCCTCTAACCAAAGCAGGAAAGACAACAGGAAACATATAAGAGCAACATATTTTCCTCTATTTATTCCCGAATCACGACAAAAGACTCTATCAAGTTTCTCATCGTAGAAGAACGTGGTGTTGTTAACCCCAAGCTGTAAACTGTCACTCTTGTTTATGACAGTATCGTATTTTTTACCTTGGTAAATAATGTCTGCCGATGGGTGATGTCTTGAGCCACTTCGCAAATCCAAATTTATTATCTCACAAGCGATATTGCTTTGTGTTGTAGAGATTTTAGTTTCTCTATCAGATACTATATACATATATGCAGTAAAAAGTCCGACAGCTATGTTTATCATAGCCACAACTATTTTTCTTCCCATAGCTTTCCTTATTTGTCCTTGCGGATTTATAAATTATTGCATTGTTCCATGAGAATTTTATCTATCATAGAACATTTCTTGAAAAAGGGATATGTATGATAAAAGTCCTTCGGGTCAATGGAGTCAGAATCTTGCTCCATCATCCATGCCGAAACGATTAAGACCATCATTTCGTAGTTCGCCTTTTCTTTCTGCCGTGGAGACAATCGTTTCAATGCTTTCCGAAGCCCTTCTATCTTTTGGGGATATTTCCGCAACATTCGGCTTAATCCTTCAGAAAGGGTCTCGTCATACGTCTCATCGGTATGCGACAAGCAATGCCTTATCACCAATATGTAGTCCTGCTCTTCGGAATGTTCTTGGGCAAAGAAATCACCATCTATGATTCGGCTGAGAAATAGGCTGTCGGTATTCGTTTCTTTCTTGCCTTTCAATTCTATCCTTCTTATGCTTTTGTCACAGAAAAGGACTCCATCAGTAGAAGCGTTTAGTGGATAGATATAACATTTTTCTCGCCCTCTTTTAAACAAGTATTTTATATCATAGAAGATTTCGCCAGTCACAGTTAGCGTATCAGCCTCTAATGAAGCAAAGTAAAATTCTTCGATTTTATTTTTGCCAAGTGCTTTGTTACTTTTGGAGATTTCCAATGTGCCAGTGGTGTCATTATCAAATGTAAGTTTTACAGATATTGTTGTGTCAGAAAGTTTCACATCTCCGACATAACAACATATACCTTTTCCAAAAGTAGCTGATTGACATCCCATACTGCATAGAAACAGTATGGTGATGCTTGTCAAAATGATAGCTTTTCTTCTTCCCATAATCACTTTAAACATTACGTTCTTTTTCATTCGTAATAAGTTCTTTCATATCCACAGACAGTAATTGTGCAATTTCAAGAAGTGTGGTAAGGTTAGGTTGAGAGCGGTTGCATACGTAAGCATTGACCGTACTGAAACTTCTTCCCAACTTCTTTGCAAGCCATGTTTGGCTTATCCCTTTGTCCTCTAAGACTGCTCTTATGCGATTTAACTTCATCTTTTTATCGTTTTTATGCTACAAAAATAACGTTTTATTTTGATAATCCATCCAAATCCCTTGAATATCTGCTGTATTCCGTCGTAATTTAGACAAAATAGAAATATAATTTGCAAAAATGGGACTAAGCAATTGGTTTCCCAACATGGCAAAATACATATATGCGTTCATAAATATTTGTTCTATTTGCCATGTTCTTAAAATGTCAAAATCGGAAATTTATCATTGTTTTCCATGTTAATTTTTGTTTTCTCATCCTTTCATCTTGGGGTTTCTATATTTTGTTGTTCCTAATTTGTTTCTTTCGTTATATCGTATCACCAATTAGAATTGAGTATCAATGTGTTACAAACAATCAGTAAGATTTCAAGAAGAAGAACATGGTTATCTCTTTGCAAAGACATGACTATAATCGGGTAAAACGCAGTGGAGAATTTGGCGAAACGAAGCAGTGAATTTGGCGAAACCCATGAGAAAGTCATCTCACACCGACCGTTATGAACACGAGCATCGACCGTTATGAACACGAGCATCGACCGTTATGAACATGGAGAACGGTCGGTGTGAGACGACTTTCTCAATGCTTTCGCCCGACAAAAAGATTGGTTTCAAGACCTTTAGTCCTTATTTTCAAGAAATGATAACGTGGGGAAGAAATAATAGAGGCAATAATAGAAGCAATCATAAAAGCCACAAGGGAACAACAAAAACAACACTTTTTACACCCATAACGATGGGAGAAATATTGTTCTTATTGTTCCCTTGTTGTTCAATGTTGTCGAGTTTTTATTTACAACTTCTTCATCGACAACGAGATGCGGTTGCGCTTACGGTCAACTTCTACCACACGCACCTTTACATGCTGGTGCAACTTCACCACCTGAGTAGGGTCGGCCACATAGCGGTCGGCCAACTGCGACACGTGTACCAGTCCGTCTTGGTGCACGCCTACGTCGACAAAGGCGCCAAAGTTGGTAATGTTGGTCACAATGCCTGGCAGCACCATGCCCGCAACGAGGTCGTCGACAGAGGTTACGTTCTTATCAAACTCAAACTCCTCTATCTGTTCGCGGGGGTCGCGCCCTGGTTTCTCCAGTTCGGCCATAATATCGGTCAGAGTGGGCATGCCTACGGTGTCGGTAACATATTTCTTTATGTCTACGGCCTTACGCTTGGCGGCATCGCCTATCAGCTGGGCCACGGTGCAATGATTGTCTTTTGCCATCTGCTCAACAATGTGGTAACTTTCAGGGTGAACAGCACTATTGTCAAGCGGGTTACGGGCACCAGGTATGCGCAAAAAGCCCGCACACTGTTCAAAGGCCGAAGGCCCAAGACGCGCCACCTTCTTCAGCTGAGCACGGCTGGCAAAGGCGCCGTTGGCCTTACGATAGTCAACAATGTTTTTGGCCAGCGTGGGGCCTAAGCCGCTCACATAGGTAAGCAGGTGCTGACTGGCGGTGTTTAGGTTTACGCCTACCAGGTTTACACAGCTCTCTACGGTCTGGTCCAGGCTCTTCTTCAGCTTGCTTTGGTCTACGTCGTGCTGATATTGTCCCACGCCAATGCTCTTCGGGTCAATCTTCACCAGCTCGGCCAGCGGGTCCATCAGTCGGCGACCTATCGACACGGCACCACGCACGGTGACATCTTCGTCAGGAAACTCGTCGCGCGCTGTCTTCGATGCCGAATATACCGAAGCGCCATCTTCGCTCACCACAAACTGCTTTACGTCGTGACCCAACTGCAACTGCTTCACAAACTGTGTCGTCTCTCGGCTGGCGGTGCCGTTGCCTATAGCTATAGCCTCAATGTTATATTTCTCTACCATCTGCTCTACCTGATGGGCGGCCACCGATGCTTTGTTTACAGGCGGATGCGGGAAAATGGCCTCGTGGTGCAACAGGTTGCCCTGAGCGTCGAGACACACCACCTTGCAGCCAGTGCGAAAGCCAGGGTCGATGCCCATCACACGTTTCTGGCCCAGCGGAGCCGACAGCAGCAGCTGGCGAAGGTTTTCGGCAAACACGCCTATGGCCTCATCGTCGGCTTTCTCCTTGCTCATATTGGCAAACTCGGTTTCAATCGAGGGCTTCAGCAAGCGCTTGTAGGCATCTTCTACGGCCTCGCCCACCAATGCCTGGCAAGGCCCGAAGCCATGCACAAACTGGCGCTTCAGCTTGTCGAGGCATACCTCGTCGTCGGCCGAGATAGAGATGCGCAAGATGCCCTCGTTCTCGCCACGACGCATGGCCAACAGGCGGTGCGACGAGCAACGACGAAGAGGCTCTGAAAAGTCGAAATAGTCAGAATATTTGGCGGCCTCCTCGCTGTCGGCCTTCGCCTTCACCACCTTCGAGGTGATGATGGCCTCACGACGAAACGACGACCGCACTTGCTGTCGGCTGCGCTCGTCTTCGCTCACCATCTCGGCCACAATATCTTGCGCCCCTTTTATGGCAGCAGCCACATCTTTCACGCCCTCTTTTACAAAGCGCAGGGCGGAAGCCTCAATGTTGCGCTCGCGCTGCATCATCAAGATTAGCGACAGTGGCTCAAGGCCCTGTTCGCGCGCCACCTGTGCCTTGGTGCGACGCTTCGGCTTGAAAGGCATGTATATGTCTTCCAGCTCGTTAGCGTCCCAACAGGCATCGATACGGCGTTGCAGGTCGTCGGTCATCTTACCCTGTTCGGTAATGGTTTTCACCACCGTGTCTTTGCGTTTGCTTATCTCCTTCAGTTTATCATAAGCATCGCTGATGGCCGTAATCTGCACCTCGTCAAGGTTGCCCGTGCGCTCTTTGCGGTAACGGCTGATAAACGGTATGGTGCAGCCCTCGTCTATCAGCTGCAAGGTATTGGTGACGCTGCGCTCGCTGAGCCCCAGCGCCTTACCTATCATCTTAGCATATATATTTATTTCCATTCACCAATTGTTTTGTTTCTACATTATTATCATTTTTTGTGCGAGCAACAAAGGTACACTTTTTTTTCATATTAACAGGGGTTAGGGGGAAGAAGTTGTGCTTCACTTTGTTTTTATTCAAAGTATAATTCTTGTTAATTATTTCTGCATTTGTTTACAATATCATATATTTGCACTATATTTGTAAACAAAAAAGCAATTGAATGAATAAAGACTTTATACCGATACGATTACGAGAGGCACGAAAGATGTGTGGCTACAGTCTTGACCAACTGGTAAAGGCTGCTAAACTTAATATCACTCGGCAATGCATATATAATTATGAGCGAGGGGTGATGCAGCCCAAAACCACTGTAGCTAAGGCGCTTGCTGATACGTTAGGCGTTAGCATTTCTTATTTTTATGGCGAAACAATGAAGATTGATATGCCCAGTCTTCGTTCTACAGGAGAAAGATGCTTAACCGAGGACGAAAAGCAACAAATTGAAGTTCAGTTGAGTTATTGGGCAGAACGATATATATTAAAGGAAAAGAAAGCGGGCATAAAAACCATGTTCACAAACCCGCTGGCCGATACTACCATCTCTACTTTTGACGATATCATCCTTGCGACCGACCGTTTGCGTGAAATATGGAATTGTGGAAGTGGCCCTATACCCGCTGTGCTCAGACTGTTGGAAAGAAAAGGAATAAAGGTGCTATCAGAAAAATTGCCCGATGGAATATGGGGTCTCAGCACGTATGCCGACAATTGTCACCCACTACTTGTTGTAGATATGCGACCAGAGAAGACGACTACTGACCGACTACGTTTCACGGCTTGCCACGAACTTGCCCATCTTCTCTTGCACTTTTCTGATGATTGTAATGTTGAAAAAATGTGCCATAAATTTGCCAATTTCTTCCTCTTCCCCAAACAAACCTTTATTGAGGAAATGGGGGGCGAACACCGCGAACGTCTAACACTGGAAGAACTGATTGACCTAAAAGAACTATACGGCATATCTGTATCAGCACAAGTGCATGCCGCATGGGACCTACGCATGATCTCACGCGAACATTACGACTGGTGGTATGATGAACAAATAAAGAAGAACTGTAAGGAAAAAGGATGGGGAGTGTACCCCTATGCCGAAACTATCGGAAGAGAGAAGAGGGTGGATGCAAGGGGAAGAAGAATATGAAAAAGCATATACTACTAATAAAATATGTAGAGGCGAAAATAACAACTGACAAAACAATTATACAGAAAAAAATAAATAATAAACAATCATAAACAAAATAATAACTATGAAATTTAATGACTTTAAAAAGCTGTATCAGCTTTCAAAGACATTGCGCTTTGAAGCAAGACCTATTGGTTCTACTTTGAAACATATCATTGAGAATGGTTTGTTGGAAGAAGATGAGCACAGAGCACAAAGCTATGTGAAAGTAAAGAAATTGATTGATGAATACCATAAGGCATTTATCGATAGAGTATTAAATGAGGGTTGCTTGACAATTGAAAATAAAGGCAATAAAGACTCATTGGAAGAATATTATGAGAGCTACATGTCAAAATCCAATGATGAAAACGTCTGCAAAACATTCAAGGAGATTCAGGAAAACCTTCGCTCTGTAATAGCGAATAAACTAACAAAGGACAAGGGTTATTCAAATTTGTTTGGTAACAAACTCATTGAATCCTATAAGGATAAAGACGACACTAAGAAGATTATTGATTCTGATTTGATTCAGTTTATCAATACTGCAGAACCAAGCAAACTTGATTCTATGTCGCAAGACGAAGCAAAGGAACTTGTGAAAGAATTCTGGGGCTTTACTACATATTTTATAGGTTTCTTCGATAACCGTAAAAATATGTACACATCGGAAGAGAAGTCAACAGGTATTGCTTATCGACTTATTAACGAAAACCTTCCTAAATTCATTGACAATATGGAAGCCTTCAAGAAAGCAATAGCTAAGCCAGAGATTCAAGCTAGTATGGGAGAGTTGTACTCAAACTTTGCTGAATACTTAAACGTAGAAAGTATTCAAGAGATGTTTCAGCTTGATTATTATAACATGTTGCTTACTCAAAAACAAATAGACGTCTATAATGCCATCATTGGTGGAAAAACCGATGAGGAACATGATGTCAAGATAAAAGGTATTAATGAATACATCAATCTATATAATCAGCAGCATAAGGATGAAAAACTACCTAAACTCAAGGCTCTGTTTAAGCAGATTCTTAGCGATAGAAATGCTATATCTTGGTTGCCTGAAGAGTTTAATAGTGACCAGGAGGTATTGAATGCTATCAAAGACTGTTATGAAAGACTATCCGAAAATGTACTTGGCGACAAGGTTCTAAAGTCATTGCTATGCTCATTGTCTGATTATAATCTTAATGGTATATTCGTACGCAATGACTTGCAATTAACTGATATCTCACAGAAGATGTTCGGAAATTGGAGCGTTATTCAAAATGCTATTATGCAGGACATCAAGACTGTTGCACCTGCCAGAAAGCGTAAAGAGTCGGAAGAAGATTATGAGAAAAGAATTTCTGACATATTTAAAAAGGCAGATAGTTTTAGCATACAGTATATCAACGACTGTTTGAATGAAATGGACGAAAATAATCTACACGCTGTAGATGGATATTTTGCCACACTTGGTGCCGTAAATTCTCCAACTATGCAACGTGAGAATTTGTTCGCACTTATAGAAAATGCATATACTGACATTTCTGACTTACTCAACAAAGAATACCCAAATGAGAAGAATTTGGCACAAGATGACATAAATGTTGCTAAAATCAAAAATCTGTTAGACGCAATCAAACAGTTACAACATTTTGTTAAGCCTTTGTTAGGTAAAGGAGATGAAAGCGATAAGGATGAACGTTTCTATGGTGAACTGGCATCTTTGTGGACAGAACTAGATACTGTAACACCATTATATAATATGGTTCGTAATTACATGACACGTAAACCATATTCTGACAAGAAGATAAAACTTAACTTTGAGAATTCTCAATTGCTTGGTGGTTGGGATGCAAACAAAGAAAAAGACTATGCTTCTATTATTCTACGCCGAGAGGGTAAATATTATCTTGCTATCATGGATAAGAACTCAAAGAAATTATTAGGCAAGGCTATGCCTTCTGATGGAGATTGTTATGAGAAGATGGTATATAAACTTTTACCTGGCGCTAATAAGATGTTACCTAAAGTATTCTTTGCTAAATCAAGAATGGGAGACTTTAAGCCCAGTAAGCAAATTATTGAGAAATATAACAACGGAACCCATAAAAAAGGAAAAACGTTTAATATACAAGATTGTCATAATCTAATAGATTATTTTAAACGATCTATAAATAAACATGAAGACTGGAGTAAATTTGGATTTAATTTTTCAGACACCTCCACATACGAAGACCTTAGTGGTTTCTATCGTGAAGTAGAACAACAAGGATACAAATTGTCATTTACTAATATATCAGCAGCCTTTATCGACAATCTTGTTGATGAGGGAAAGATGTATCTATTTCAAATCTATAACAAAGATTTTTCTGAATACAGTAAAGGCACACCAAATATGCATACCCTTTATTGGAAAGCCTTATTTGATGAGCGCAATCTTGCTGATGTGGTTTATAAACTTAATGGACAGGCAGAATTGTTCTATCGTAAGAAGAGTATCGATAATACTCATCCAACACATCCAGCTAACCTTCCTATTCAGAACAAGAACAAGGATAATAACAAGAAGGAGAGTTTGTTTGAATACGACCTCGTAAAGGATCGCCGTTACACGGTTGATAAGTTCATGTTCCATGTACCAATCACCATGAACTTCAAGAGTGTTGGTTCTGAAAACATCAATCAACAAGTAAGAGAATATCTGCAACAAGCAGATGATACACATATAATAGGCATTGACCGTGGAGAACGCCATTTACTATATCTTGTTGTTATTGATATGCAAGGAAATATTAAGGAACAATTTACCCTCAACGAAATCGTTAACGAGTATAATGGCAATACATACCGTACCAACTATCACGACTTATTAGATAAACGTGAAGAAGAACGTCTAACAGCTCGACAGAGCTGGCAAACTATAGAGAACATTAAGGAGCTTAAAGAAGGTTACCTTTCACAGGTTATTCATAAGATTACACAACTCATGGTGAAATATCATGCTGTGGTTGTATTGGAAGACCTTAACAAGGGATTCATGCGTGGTCGTCAAAAAGTGGAGAAGCAAGTATATCAGAAATTTGAAAAAATGCTGATAGATAAGCTTAACTATCTTGTTGACAAAAAAGCTGATGCCTCACAACCTGGCGGTTTATTGAACGCATACCAATTAACGAGCAAGTTTGATAGTTTCCAAAAGTTAGGTAAGCAAAGTGGATTCTTATTCTACATTCCTGCATGGAACACATCAAAGATAGACCCTGTAACAGGATTTGTCAACTTATTAGATACACGTTATCAAAATACAGAAAAAGCAAAAGCTTTTTTCTCAAAGTTTGACATCATTCGCTATAACGTAAATAAGGATTGGTTTGAATTTAATCTCGACTATGATAAGTTCGGTACTAAAGCAGAAGGCACACAAACAAGATGGACGCTCTGTACACGAGGCACTCGCATCTGTACTTTCAGAAATAGTGATAAAAACTCGCAATGGGACAATAAGGAAATTGACCTAACAAAAGAGATGAAAGCTTTGTTTGAACTATATCATATAGATATATGTGGAAACCTTAAGGAATCAATATGTTCACAAACAGATAAAACGTTCTTTACAGGGTTGCTTCATTTATTAAAATTGGTTTTACAGATGCGTAATAGTATCACAGGAACAGAAACAGACTATTTAGTTTCTCCCGTGGCAGACGAGAACGGAAACTTCTATGACAGCAGATTCTGCGACAATACGCTTCCACTGAACGCTGATGCCAATGGCGCTTACAATATTGCACGAAAAGGGCTGATGCTTATTGAACAAATAAAAGAGACAAAAGATTTAGCCAACATTAAATACGACATCTCTAACAAGGCATGGCTCAACTTTGCACAACAAAAACCATATAAGAATGAATGATTACATTCCGCTTTCTACGCTGAATGACTTTATCTTCTGTCCGTACTCCATATACTTGCATAGCGTGTATATGGAGTCGGATGAAGACTTGTATAAAGCCACTCCGCAAATTAAAGGAACCATAGCACACCAAGGCATTGATGAAAAGAAAGGCTCCACTCGTAAAAATGATATCATGTCGCTCCCCATTTATTGCGATGAACTGGGAATATCTGGCAAAATAGATGTTTACAAACAGGATAAGCACCTCTTGATAGAGCGTAAAAATAACCTAAAACGTATCTTTCGTGGCCAAATATACCAGTTGTGGGGACAATACTTCTGCTTAAAAGAAATGGGTTATGAGATTGAACAACTTGCTTTCTATGAAATATCAACTAACAAAATGTTTCCTATTGAATTACCTGGAGACCAGAGTAAGCAAGAATTGATTGATTTCATAGAACAATTCAAACATTATAATCCCGATTCTTCTACGATACAAATAAACCCCAACAAGTGCACTCATTGCATTTATTGCAATCTTTGCGATAAAACAGAAACAAACAATGTTTACACATAAAGACATCGAAATGAAGACGATTTTTGTGGTTAACTGCATTGAGCATAACCGCAGTTTGAGAGTAAATAGTGGAGAACTGATGTTAGAGGAACTTGAAAATGATAAGAAAAAGACCTTAACAAAATTCCCATTTCAGAAACTATTGGCTCTCTTCATAATTGGTCACATCACTGTAACAACGCCTCTTATTGAAAAATGCAAAAAGTATGGCGTTGCACTTGTCGTTATGAAGCCCAACTTACGTCCTGTCTTTTATTGGGCTAATTCGGCTGAAGCCAACTACTTGCTTCGTAAACGACAGTTTGATTCCAAGCCAAATGATATAACTATTGGAAAAGCTCTTATATACAATAAAATACTTAATCAGAAGGTTAGTTTACAAAAGACAAGAAAAAAGGACAATCTTACAAAAGAAGCTATTAGCCTATGCGAAGCGGCACTCAATACTATTTCTGATGTTACTGAATATAACCATCTTATGGGATTGGAAGGAACTATTGCCAAATCATTCTTCGCTGCATATTTTCAACAACACAATTGGAAAGGTAGACACCCAAGAATGAAAAGCGATAGTAAGCGTATCCGCGATGCTAGTATATACACGTCAAAAAAATATCGCTCAAGTTTTTATTCTTGAGCGATATTTTTTTGTTTCCATTTA
>ENA-ORMX01000766-ORMX01000766.1-human-gut-metagenome-genome-assembly--contig:-NODE-766-length-23644-cov-23.590445_pt1 | contig 23644 bp, 15 predicted proteins | sample MGYA00242108_ERZ509007 | MGnify/ENA primary metagenome ERZ509007 (study PRJEB26280, sample SAMEA2338745) | human gut metagenome | biome: human gut; feature: human-associated habitat; material: faeces...
TGGTTACGGCTTCACAGAACCCTTTGGATTCAATCTCTGGGTTCTCTTTATATTCTACCTTAACCGATTCGTCAAGATAGATGCGGATAAGGGAAGCCTCTTCTTCTACACGTACTACTTCAAAATTTGTAAGTATCTCTGATGGTAGAATTAACTGTGCCAATGCTAATAATCCTTGATTGTTCATGGCACAAAGGTATAAATTTTCTATAGAATCAAAAAGCTTTCCCCTAGATATATCGGGTGAGCCGCGCAGGGACAGCGCCAGTATGTGGTGGAAGACGCCCAAGGCAACACGCTCTTTCGCATTCCTCTGCGCGGATGTATGATAGACACGCGCTTCCGTGGCGGCAGACTCCGCTTCCGCGAGATGGCTACTGGGCGCGAGGGATACGTAGACACTAACGGAATGGTGACATTCACGGCTGGTGCTGCGGCGCAAGCAAAGGCTGTGGTGCCCGAAGACGAACTGACGAGGCAGAACATGGATATGGAGAATCGGTCTGTAGAGTCGGCAGGACATTCCGGCAGCAAGTCGCGCCGTGAGAGTAAAGGACACGCGGTGAAGCTCACGCAGACCGACATTCGCAAGATAGCGCAGAGCAGTCCGTTCTACAAAGAGGCAGCGAAGATATTAAGGGGCAAGCTGACGGAGACCGATGCTTCGCGCCGCCGTCAGATACTCAACTACTGCGAGCATCTGCGCACGGCATACACCACGAAGGACATCGACTTCCTCAGACAGGTGTTCAGCGACGAGGCACTCATCATCGTTGGCAATGTGGTGAAGGAGTCGGCTACGACCGCCGGCATCGGGTCTGACTCGCGCGTTACTTACGCCCTGCACACCAAGCGCGACTATCTCTCGCGACTCGCCAAGGTGTTCGCCATCAACAAGACAGTCGACGTGAAGTTCTCCGACTTCCGCATCATGCGCCATCCTACGAAAGACGGCATCTACGGCGTTTCGCTGCGCCAACGCTACAGCAGCGACCGCTACTCGGACGACGGTTGGCTGTTTCTGCTGTGGGACTTCCGCAATCCTTCCATGCCGCTCATACACGTGCGAACGTGGCAACCGTCGGCAACCGTCGGCAGTTCGGATGGAGTGATAGACATCTCCGACTTTAATCTTGAATAGACAAAGGAAGTCGGCTTTAATCTTAGCCGACTTTAATCCTGAATAAAAAGACATTGTATTATGCTAAACAATAGTTCTCGGACAATAAACCCATGCTTTTCGCTACGTAAAGTGGCGCTTTGCGTGGCTTTAACCATAGCTTTATGCTGCCTCTCGTTGCAAGACGCTAAGGCAGCTGTGCCGTTCTTGTCTGCAGCGGAAGCCGCAGATGCGCCAGCGCCTGCCGACAGCACGTTCTCGGTAGAGAGCTTCCGTCAGTTGCCCACCGATGTGAGCGCTTTCATCGACGCTGTGCGCGACCTTAACGACGAAGCGTGCGCCCTGCTGAAGGTGGTAGCCCCAGCCGACTTCGCTTTCTCTTCGCCGTTAGGCATCGTTGAGCGTCGCGACAAGGTGGGCGAGATATGGCTTTTCATGCCTAAAGGCACAAAGAGCATAACGCTGAAACACCCGCAATGGGGAGTGCTGCGCGACTATGCGTTCGGTACAAAGCTGGAGAGTCGCATGACATACGAGATGCGTCTTCGCCTGCCGCAGGCAGCTGTTGTGGAGAAGCACGACACCGTTGTGTACACACAGACTATTGTAGACACAGTTACCGTGGCGCCGCCGCGTCGCGTCGTGCCCTTGCATCTCTATACGTTGCTTACAGCCTCGATGCACACAGACGGTCCGTCGTGGGGAGCGATGATAGCCGTGATGAGTCGTCACGGTGGCTACGTTCATGCCAGCACCAATCTGCGTTCCGGCAAGAAGACCGTAGGAGCGTGCAACCGCGAGGGCTATAGAGACGGAGCTACTGTGAAACCATACTATTCGGGTAGCACGCATACTTCAGAATATGCCGTCACAGCGGGCTTGATACACCGCATAAACGCCAACTTCAACGTCTTTGAGGGCGTAGGTTACGCCAAGCAAACTACCGCATGGCAACTCGCAAAAAGCGAAGGCGGAGGATGGTTGCGCAACGACGGACTCACACATAAAGGCGTGGCAGCGGAGATTGGCGTGCTCTTTACAAAGGGCAGGCTGAGCGTGAGCGCCTCTACGCTTACAATCGGCGGCAGCCAGTGGCAGGGATGTGTGGGCATAGGCATACGCATTGGAAAGAATAGCGTGATAACGAAACCCGCCAAGCGTTGAGACTGTGTTTCTATATAATATATGTGAAAACAACTTGAGATATGAATCATAGCTTACATTACAATAATATGTTCAATCGGCTCTATATCACTTTCGTGGCAGTAGTGGCGCTCTTGTGTTCGTGCAGTAGCGACAAGCCCGACAGTCTTGAGCCGCACTTGCAGACTCTGCCGGCTACGGACATAACCCGAACGGAAGCTACAATATCAGGACGGTGCCAAACGGACAACGGTGCGGATATGCCGCAGTTGTGGTTCCGCTATGGCGCCGACGAGAGTATGAGCGAACGTTCGGAGGCGCTTGAAGCTGCGGACGGCAGTGTGAGCATGCGCTTGCGCAATCTCACGGCAGGCACCACATATTATTATATGTTGCAAGGCGGCAACGGCACCGCCGTACTGTCGGGCGAGACTCTCAACTTCACAACACTACCGAATCTGCAGCCAACTATCGGCGACGTGAAGGTGCTGAGCAGCAGTCCGATGAGTGTAATCGTGGGTTATCGCATTGCTGACGACGGCGGCGACGAGATTGCCGAAAGCGGTTGCCGCATATCGCGTCAGGATGGAGCCGCGATGAGCGACGGTGAGAAGGAAACAACCATAATGCAGGCTGGCTCAGTGGGCGCTGACGGATTCTACCGCTTGCGCATAGGCAATCTGCATCCGAGCACGGCATACACAATATGCCCGTTCGCCAAGAACAGAAACGGCGAGGCTGTGGGCGAACCGCTTTCGTTCACAACTCCAACCGCTGTGGTTTTGGATGAGGCAGGCATGCTCTCGGTAGTCATTGGCGACGACATCTACAAATACACCACCATCTCTATAGCCGGACTGCTCAACGGCGACGACCTTCGCACCCTGCGCCACATGGCAGGACGCGGCATAGACGGTAGTGCTACAAACGGGCGACTTGCCGATATAGACATATCAGGAGCACGCATTGTCGCAGGTGGCGGTGTGTATGACGCTGCGCGCTATTCGGAGGACGACGTCGTAGGTGTGGGACTGTTTGCCGCGTGCAACAATCTGAAGAATATAAAGTTGCCGATGGACGTGGTGAGGATAGAAAAAGACGCCTTCCTCAACTGCTCATCGCTGCGCAGCATAGTGATACCGGCTACTGTAAGCAGTATCGTTCCGTCGGCTGGATGCACATCGCTTGAAGAGATAAGCGTGTCGGGTGCCAATACTGCCTACACAAGTAGTGACGGCGTACTGCTGAGCGGCGACGCCAAGAGCATATTGTGGTTCCCGATGGGCAAGCGAGGCAACTACGCATTGCCAGCCACAGTGACAGCAGTTGGTCCGTACGCCTTCCGCGACTGTAGCATTGAGAAGTTCGTGTTTCCGGCAGGACTCACCAAAATAGGCGAATGTGCTTTCTATAACAGTAAGGTAAGGGAAGTAGTGCTGCCTTCAACACTGAAGATGTTGCCGACCGGCGTGTTCCAGAAATGTGCCGACCTAAAGACTGTGCGCCTTGGCAACGACGTCGAACTACTGTCCGACTATGTGTTTGACGGCTGTCCGCTCACCGATTTGTACATAACAGCCCCACTTCCGCCCGTGTGCAACAGCAACACCTTCGCCACAACCGGCGCCGACTTCGTGAAGACCTGCCGACTGCATGTGCCGAAAGGCAGAAAGAAATACTATCGTGCGAATGCAAAATGGAATGTTTTTGATAATATCGTAGAAGAATGAACTCACCAGAAATAGAAGAACTCAAGCGTCTCGTAAAGGAGAAATACGAGGACACACTTGCTACGTCCACCGACTTCGAGGTGTTCTCGCTGATGCTTAAGAAGAAATACAATGCAACCGTGTCGACATCCACACTGAAGCGTCTTTACAACTATGTAGGCGACGAGCACACGCCACGCGTGGCTACGCTGAATGTGCTGGCGCGCTATATTGGTCATGCCGACTACACTAAGTTTGTGGCATGGCTGAAGACGAGCCCGTGCTACAACTCGTCGTTCTTTAACGCCAACCAACTCATGAGCAGCGACCTCAATCGAGGCGACGAGGTGGAGATAGGCTGGAGTCCGAACCGCATTGTGCGACTTGAATATCAGGGCGACAGCAGATATGCCGTGCTCGTGTCGCACAACAGCAAAATGCTGCCTGGCGACAGTTTCGTTACGGGCTGCTTCATCGCCGAGCAACCGCTGTATCTGCCGTTCCTTGAGCGCGCCGGCGAGCGCACACCGCCGTTCGTAGCGGGTCGCAACGGCGGACTTTCGATAGTTAGGGTTGTTAAAGAATCGTGCTGATGGACGACAAGGAGAAACGACCCACATCAGGATTCGTGGCAGGCTTTGGCGGCGAATGCGGCTTCAGCGGCGCGCAGCACGACAGCGGCTTTTCGAACATTAGCGAAGTATATGTCTCGAAGTCGGGTTTTTCGCGCTTGCTCTCTGCCGTGAGATACGGCAAGCGCTATATGCTGAAGTGCTTGAAGCCCGACTTCGCCTTCACGCCCGTATATCGCCAGGCGCTCATGAAGGAGTTTGAGATAGGCTTGCAGCTCGACCATCCCAACATCTGCCGCACCATAAGCATGGAGCCGGTCGAAGAACTTGGCGAGTGCATCGTCATGGAATATGTAGACGGCGAGAATCTTGAGACAGCCGTCACAAGCGGAACGTTTACAGAAGAAAAGGCGCGCAAGATTGCCGCCCAACTGCTTGACGCGATGGAGTATATGCACGCCAAGCAGACCGTTCATCGCGACATAAAGCCGTCGAACATCATGGTGACCCATCGCGGAGGCGACGTTAAGCTCATCGACTTCGGACTTTCAGACAGCGAGACCTTCTGCGTGCTTAAGATTCCGGCAGGAACAATCGGCTATATGGCGCCAGAACAGTTGCTGCCCGGAGCCAAGAGCGACCCCAGCGCCGACATATATTCGTTCGGCAAGGTGCTCGAGTTCATGGCTGAGGCTGCGCACAGCAAGAGTCTTGCGAGAGTAGGGCGCATGTGTGCCGCCGCCGACCGCGAGCATCGACCCTCCGACATCGCCCAGATAAGGCGCTTGCTGGCAGGCAAGAGCAAGTCGTTCGCCGTTGTGAACGCCGCGCTCGTTGCGCTGATTGCGCTGCTGCTTGTCGTTATCGGTGTGATGACCAACGCACGCCAAGACACACGCACAGAAACTATTGCTACAGATTCGGTTGCAGCGGACGGCGTGAATAGAGTGGTGGACAGCAATCTTTGGTGATTATTGCGTTTGAAAGCGCAATAATCCTTCTTTCTTCAATAATATTCTGCCCGTAACTGCGTTATTAGTTATATGCAATGGACCGACCAAATACGTAGAGTGAAGATATTTCTTGTGCTCGCCGCGGTGATTATCGCCGTGGCATCACTTGTCGTGTCGCATATCCTTATACGCGACCTCGCCAGGGAGGAGCACAACAAGATGGCGGTCTGGGCTGAGGCAATGCGCACGCTGAACAACGCCGACGAGAATACCGACATCAATCTGGTGCTGAAGGTGATAAACGGCAACAACACGATACCCGTCATCGTGCTCGACTCGAACGGCGACGTGCAGGCTTACCGCAACATCAATCTGAAAACATGCAACACGGCAGCCGACTCCGTGCGACGTGTGGAGCAACTCGGCAAGGAGATGCTCGCCGAGCGTCAGGTGATACGTATCGCGCTTAACGAAGACGCCGACAGCATATCGCACTCCGACGAGTACATCAATGTCTGTTACGCCGACTCCGTCATGCTGCGCCGACTCGCCTCATATCCTTATATACAGTTGGGCGTGGTGATGATATTCGTCGTCATAGCCATCTTCGCCCTGCTCACGTCGAAACGCGCCGAGCAGAACAAGGTGTGGGTAGGACTCTCGAAGGAGACAGCCCATCAGCTCGGTACGCCGATATCGAGCCTCATGGCGTGGACCGAGATACTGAAGGAAACTCACCCCGACGACCCGCTCATACCCGAAATGGACAAGGACGTGAAGCGCCTGCAGCTCATCGCCGACCGCTTCTCGAAGATAGGCTCGCTGCCCGAACCTGTGGAGACAAATCTGAAGGAGATAATGCAGCACGTGGTCGACTATATGGACCGCCGCACGTCGCGTAAGGTGCAGATGATATGCCGCTTCCCCGAGGAAGACGTCATAGTGCGCATCAACGCCTCGCTCTTCGAGTGGGTGATAGAAAACCTCTGCAAGAACGCCGTCGACGCCATGGAAGGCGCCGGCACCATCACGCTCACCATACTGAAGGAAGGCGCACGCGCCGTAGTCGAGGTGGCAGACACCGGCAAAGGCATACGCAAGAAGGACATCGGCAACGTGTTCAAACCTGGATTCACCACGAAAAAACGCGGCTGGGGATTGGGCCTGTCGCTCGCCAAACGCATTGTGGAAGAGTATCATCACGGCAAAATCTACGTGAAAAAGTCGGAATTGGGCGTCGGAACTACCTTTAGAATAGAACTTTTCTGGTAATCAGTTGTGTAATTCGCAGAATATTCGTAACTTTGCACACCAAATGTGTAATTTAGAATCGCTTAAGATAGATTTAAAGGAGTTGAACGAGGGCCTCACAACGCTCCATTTCAACCTGGGCGACGCTTATTTCGAGTCGTTAGACGAGGACGAAATCAAGCGTGGCTCTGTCAGTGTGTCGTTAAACGTGCGCCGCACGGAGAACTATTTTGAGCTCGACTTCCACACCGCAGGCTCGGTCGTTATTCCGTGCGACCTCTGCCTCGACGATATGGACCAGGACGTAGAAAGCGACGACCGCCTTATCGTCAAGTTTGGAGAAGAATATTCCGAAGACGATGACCTCATCACCGTCGACGAGCGCGAAGGCGTACTCGACGTGGCATGGTTCATCTACGAATTTATAGCACTCAACATTCCCGCTAAGCACGTGCATACACCTGGAAAATGTAACGCGGCGATGATAAAGGTTCTCGAAGAACACTCAGCTACCCGAAGTAGTGGCGAGAATGAAGAGGCAGCGGTAGATCCGCGCTGGAATGGATTAGAAAAATTAAAAACAATAATTAAAGATTAAAGAAAATGGCACATCCTAAAAGAAGACAGTCAAAGACACGTACACTTAAGAGAAGAACTCATGATAAGGCAGTAGCTCCTACATTGGCAGTATGCCCGAACTGTGGCGCTTACTATGTATACCACACAGTTTGCCCTACTTGCGGTTACTATCGTGGTAAGGTGGCTATCGTTAAGGAAGTTGCTGAATAATTACAATGGGTAAGATACACGCAGTAATCACAGGCGTTGGCGGCTATGTGCCCGACTATGTCCTCAACAACGAGGAGCTGTCGCGCATGGTAGACACCAGCGACGAGTGGATTATGACCCGTGTCGGTATCAAGGAACGCCACATCCTCACAGAGGAAGGTCTCGGCACAAGCTACATGGCGCGCAAGGCAGCCAAGCAGCTTCTGAAGAAGACCGGCGTAGATCCTGACACAATCGATGCGCTCATTGTCACAACAACAACCCCTGACTACAAGTTCCCTTCAACAGCTTCTATCGTCCTTGGCAAACTCGGACTGAAGAACGCTTTCGCCTTCGACCTTGAGGCAGCATGCTGCGGATTCCTTTATTCGCTCGACGTTGCCGCTACCATGATCGAGAGCGGACGCTACAAGAAGATCATCGTTATCGGAGCCGACAAGATGTCGTCGCTCGTCGACTATACCGACCGCGCTACATGCGTGCTGTTCGGCGACGGTGCGGGCGCAGTGCTCGTTGAGGCTACCGAGGAGGAGAACGTAGGCGTGCAGAACTCATTCCTGCGCACCGACGGCATCGGACTTCCGTTCCTTCACATGAAGGCGGGCGGTTCGGTATGTCCGCCGTCACACTTCACAGTGGACCACCGTCTGCACTACCTCTATCAGGAGGGACGCACCGTGTTCCGCTACGCCGTTACCGACATGGGCAACGACGTCGAGGAAGTGCTCAAGCGCAACGAGATGACTACAGAAGATGTCAACTGGGTTATCCCTCACGAGGCTAACCTCCGCATCATCGAGGCTGTTGCTAAGCGCATCAATCTTCCGCTCGAGAAGGTAGTTGTGAACATACAGCGTTATGGCAATACAAGTGCTGCCACAATTCCTTTGGCTTTGTGGGATCACGAGCGTCACTTGAAGAAGGGCGACAACATCATCTTCACCGCTTTCGGTGCAGGTTTCGTTCACGGCGCTTCTTACTACAAGTGGGGTTACGACGGCGCTACAGTTGCCGGTGCACAGTAAGCACACGTTTCATTTATACAAAAGAGCATATACGGCTTGCGATTCTTCAAGCCTTATATGCTCTTTTTGCGTTTATGCCCCGTTAAACGGCTTTCTTAACCAATGTTAAAAACGACTATTCCGCATACACGCTATACATTATTTCGCTATATTTGCAACATTTAAAACCTAATCTACACCTTATGAAAAAGTCTGTTTTCATATTATTGTGTATGCTGTGCAGCTCATTCATTTTCTGTACTGCACAACAATTGGACATGCAGCATAACATGTTCCGTAGCGGTGATGTCATAAAGAAGGTGCTGTGTACGTTGACGGAAGAGAGTACAGACTGTAAGGAAACAAAGCTATGGACAATTCATGGGAAGGATGACGATATGTCGGTTTTACAGAAATTCTACCAATCGAATGATTCTCTCCGCAATATATACTTCTCTGAACGGAATGCCTTAAACCATTTCTCTCTTGAGAATAATGTCTTGAAACTGTCAGTAAAGGAGGACAACCAAACATACATACGTTACGACCTGCAGGAGCCAATTCTCATGTTTCCTTTTTCTTATGGCGACCGTATCAGTGGAATGTTCCACGGCACTGGCACTTTCTGCGACAAGCTACGTATGCGCTCATGTGGCAGCTATTCGCTTTGCGCAGACGAGCTGGGATCTCTTGTTACGATTGATGGTGACACGCTGCATAACGTGATATGCCTGCATGCGCTCCGCTATGAGAACGTGAGTTATTTCCCACGTGAGCAAGTGCCGTCCAACTACGGCGTTTTTACTGATGACAGCATACGGGCATGCATAAGTAGTGACACACTTGTATTGCAGGAAGACTTTTGCAGATGGTACGCACCGGGCTATCGCTACCCCGTAGCTGAGCGTTGCCGGTATTCATATAGCGGACAAGTCATAGCAGAATATTCGTTGTTCTGTCCTCTTGAAGAACAGGAGAACCTTGACCTTGACGAGGCAAACATTGAGATTCGCCAAAAGGTAAAGGACGGGACGTATGTGCCTTACAGAAACCCGTCAAATGTGAACAGCGACAATATTATGGACTATCATTGCAGCATGGATGACAGCGGCAGAAACATACATGTGGAGTTCACCGTCAACAGCCCTGCGTCGGTGTCGTTTGTCTTTTCCAATTCTGAGGGCATGGCATTCAGGACCTTCTCCGGCAACTACCAACCTGGAGAGAATCACTCCGTTGACATCAGTTGCGCTGGTTTGCCAAGAGGTCAGTACGTCCTTTATCTTAACGCTAACGGTAGCGTGTCGTCCGAGAAATTCAACATACAGTAGCCCTTGATGTTCAACACGTAATAAGAATCCAAGGTATGAAAAAGGTCTTGCGTTATATTTGGTCTGTCAAACATATAATACTCGCAGTATTGTCTGTTATATTTGTGTCTGCGGCAGCGTATGCGCAGAACTCTGCCACCGGCCTTATTAATGAGGGCACTCTGAAAGTGCCTTATACGCTTTCGGACGGCACAGTGCTGCCTTCGCCTGAAGCTGCTAAGATGCGCCGTTATGTAGACCACCCCGTAGCCCTCAACACCGGCGTGCTCTCAGTAAACATTCCTCTTTACACCATGTCTGTCGGCAGCTACAGTCTGCCTGTAGCTCTTTCATACCATGCAGCAGGAATCAAGGCCGATGACGAACATTGCGAGACTGGTCTCGGATGGTCGCTGCTTGGAGGAGGATGCGTATCACGCTCTGTGATTGGCATTCCTGATGAGCAAGCCAAATCTCATATATCTCCAAGTGAAATAGACCCCTCTTTCCTTACCGATATTCTACACTACAAAAAGGATGCGTGGTATGACCGTTACAGCTATAGCTTTGCCGGTTATTCAGGCTGTTTCATCATAAAAGACAAAAGTATAATACAATTGCCTCAAACCGACCTTGTCATCTCGTTTTGTGGCAGCAATGATGAAGGTGTACACGATTTTTGTATTACTACGCCTGACGGCGACCGCTTTTACTTTACGGAACGTGAGCATACGGACTACAGATACGTAAAGCAAGTCTACGTGATACCCGAGAAAACGGATCCCTCTTATAAAGCGGTAACGGCATGGCACCTCAGCCATATGATAACCGCCAATAACACAGACACTGTCCGGTATGAGTATTCCAAAGAACCGTTCTCACGTTACGATTTTCAGAAGCCGGCAGACTACCGTAGCTTTTTCAAACCCTCCGTTGGAATTGCCACGGAGAGTGGAGGAGGCAACGGCAGTTATTGTATGTCGCCGTTCGTTCATAGCGAGTATCCTGACAAACGGATTATTTCAGCCATCTCTTCGCGTACTTGCCGCATAAAGTTCACTCATGCCAAGTTTTCCAACACAAGTTATCACACTATCAATGGCATGCATGTAATCTCTCCTAACGGTGAAGAAGTAAGAAATGTTTCGTTCAATTACACGTCTACCATTGACGGACGTGTATTGCTCAGCGATATAAGCGTAAAGGATGGAGACCGACTTGTAGACAAACAGGAGTTCTCTTATTTCAGTGGACAGGACTCAAATCATACAGACCTTTTCGGTTACAAGAACTACAAGCCCTCACATCCTGAAAGGACAAGTTTCAGCGTTCTTGATACGGACGGCAAAATCAGTATGCTACGTATTCCGTATTTTGAATCTGCTAAAGGCTACACTTTGGAAAAAATAACAGACGGCCTTGGAGCTACGACAACGTTCGAGTATGAGCAAAGCGTATGTGATTCTCTTCTTCTTCCCAACGACAAGAAAGTCTCTGGCAACAATCAGAACGGAACCGGAAGCAACTCCAATACAGGCGGAAATACGGCAGGTGGTAACGAAACGTTTACAACCGACTGGATTGATGGTCCGGCTCCGGAAAAGCCTGTTGAAGGAGGCTTCAAATATATATCACTCATTGAAGATTCGGTATACTATAATGTCTCTATAGGTCTCCGTATAAAGTCGGTTACCGTATCCGACCCGATAACAAATCGCACACGTATACGTGAGTTCAGTTACAGTGATCCAGTATGCACTGTTCCGTTGGAAAAACTCGGACCGTCTTCGTTCATCTCCATTGGCGGCACCATCATTTACGACCAATTTAAGTTAGTCGGCTACACATCCGGTGCTACGTTTGTCACTTCATGCCGTACCCCCGGTGCTCAACTTGAAAACGCCACCGTATACTATGGCTGTGTCACAGAGAAGACAAGCGGCACATCATTGGACAAGCCTGTATTGACAGAATACAGGTTTGACACATCCAATGTGCAAAACACTTACAAGGGCAAATCCAACAATAGAAACAACGACATAGCATTAAATACAGAACGTTATTTAGGTTATCCCATCTATACTTCCAGTATGGGAAGCGATGCCCGTCTCTCTGCGGAACGTGTTTTCGGACCTCAACTCATTAACGGATATGTTCAGGAGTCATTCTGGGAGAAGGCTCCACTTGTCAGCAAGACAACTTATCGCTACACGGACAAAGGCTATGAGCCAATGGAACGCATAGAGAACCGTTACAGCACAGACGGTGGCACCCAAATAAATACCGGTCTGTATGTAGAGGGACTCACACGCAATGTGAAGGCAAACTTTCTACATGAGGTTTATGAAAGCAACGATGATTTCAACTATTTCACCGTTTCTGTCATCAGTGGCAGGTTGTTTAAGGATTCAACCATAGTTACAACTTTTAACGAAGATGGAACATCGCGTACCGTAACGGCAGCATACCGGTATGACGGACGCGATAAAACACATCGTCTTCATGGTGCTTCCTTAACTGACAGCCTTAAGGTTTCCGATTTGCATGTTCTGCAGTCCGTACGCTTGAGTTGCGGCAATTCGTCGGTGGAGCGAAACTGGTATCGTTCTGCCAATATAAATACAGAGTTCTACAAAGCAGTGAGCAGTAGGGGCATGCGGATGCTTCCGGTTTTAGAAAAGTTTATTTCTGATAATAAGGACACTATCCTTGTAAGGAACGACTATGCCGATTTCGGAACATACGGTGGCGTATGTCCTATTCTCGCCCGCATCATGCACAAAGGAACGGAAGTGGCACGGCAGAATTTTCTCGGCTATGACCGTCGCGGCAATCTTCTCGCCACACGCATAAACAACGGCGTTCCTACATCATACGTCTGGGACACAGAATCCTCATTACCCGTTGCAGCTATTAAAGGCGGTATTGTGACTACACTACCTAAAACATCCGAGTCTGCGCTGTCTTCAGATTCTGTCCTCGTCACTCGTTACGCCTACAGACCTCTCGTGGGCTGTACCGCCATATCCTATCCCAATATGCGCACCGTCAGCTATGGTTATGACGGGGGCAGATTGTCAACGATATCAAACACAAACGGCAATGTGGTCAAATCATACGACTACGCCATATATGCCGAAGAACCACAAGAAGGCTGTAATTCGGTGACAGAGCATACCTATACGTCAGCAGGAAAAGGCACGTCCGTCACCACGTCAACATATTACGACTCTTTCGGATGTCCGGTAAACGTCGTTGCCAAAGGTGCTTCAACGGACAATCGCAATCTTGCAACCCTGACCGAATATGATGCGCTGGACCGAGTCGTGAAGGAATGGCTGGCTGTTCCTTGCAGTGCGGTGAACGGTCACATATCCCAATGCGACTTTCTCGGAAAGTCAGTATCAGAGTATGGTGACAGTCTTGCGTTCAAGGAGTCACAATACGAACTTTCACCGTCCGCCGAAGCTGTACGCGTCTGTCCGCCGGGTGTTGCGTTCAGCAAGCGACCGTACACAACATCCTTCTTAGGAAACAGACAGTCGGGTGCTATGTATCGTTGTAAGCGCTTTGTCCCGTCAAACGACTACACATTACGCGCCCTTGGCAATTATGCCGACGGCGAGCTGGCTGTCGTAAAGACTGTGGATGCAGACAACCGTACCGTATTAACCTTTACGGACTGGAAAGGCAACAAGGTGCTTGAACGCCATATCATAGATGAAAAAGATGGCGTTAAGGCTGACACTTATTATGTTTATGACGCTTTGGGCAAACTGCGTTTTGTGCTTCCACCAGCCCTGAACGGCATGATGAGAAGCATAGGAAAGTCTTGGGATATACGCTCATGTGGGGTTCTCCGTCAGTATGCCTATTTTTATCGCTACGACAACCGCATGCTTCTTGTAGAAAAGAAACTCCCCGGCGCAGCCCCCGTGTTCTACATCAATGATATCACGGGAACCCCCGTGTTCTGTCAGGACGGCAATCTGCGCAATGTAAACAGATGGAAATTCTCCATCCCCGACCGTTTCGGACGACCCGTTCTGGAAGGTCTGTGTGATGCCCCCGACGCAGCGGCTGTGAAGCAAATGTTCGTACATGTGTACAAAACAGACTTCGCCAATACCACATCCTCAATCTGCGGCACGGGATATTGCCCCAATATAGCCCTTAAAACTCCGTCTTTATTGACAGCCAGCTATTATGACGACTATCGGTTCTTGTCTCTACAGCAGTTTAAAGGCTTAAACCGTATGGGCAACCGTAACGCCCGTGGTCTGAAGACAGGTACGATGACAGCTGTTCTTGAGCCAATTACATCTCAAGGTGATTCTGCAAACAATACCAAGACCACACCTTCAGAGATATGTTCTGTCATTTCCTACGATAGTGAAGACCGCATTGCCTGTGTAGAGACTTCCAATATCTTAGGCGGAAAAGACTGCACCGTCACAGACTATACGTTCTCTGGTAAGCCGTCGTCTATGGCAATTACGCACACAGCGTCGGGCAGGTCGACGACAGAAGAGAGCTATAACTATACCTACGACACCCTTGACCGCCCACTGCAGACCCGTTATTCCATAAACAACGGCTGCAGCGTAACGCTTGCAGACAATCAGTATGACGAGCTCGGACGCTTGCAGACAGACCGTCGTAACGGCTCTGCGTCACTTGCCACTGAATACAGCTACAACATCCACGGTATGCCAACACGCATCAGCACTCCTCTGTATACAGAGAGTCTGTACTATGAGCAGTCGCACAATGGCTCTACGCCACAATATGGCGGCAACATTTCAGCTATAGACTGGTCTGTAGCCGACGAGAGCGACACGTACGGCAAGCGTGGCTATACATTCAGTTATGACGGAATGTCGCGTCTGACGGCTGCCGGTTATCTCGAAAACGGCAAGCGCAACGACCATTTCTCCACCTCCTATAAGTATGACCTTATGGGAAACATCCTTTCGCTCCGTCGTGAAGGATTGCTCAACAGTGGCAACTACGGAACTATTGACGACCTTACCTACAGCTATAAAGGCAATCAGGTGGTGAAGATAGACGATGCTGCGGAAGAAATCCCCAGCTACAAAGGTGCTATGCATTTCCGCGACTATGCCGACGAAGAAACGGAGTATACATACGATGCTAACGGCAACATGCTGACGGACAGCAATAAGGGAATCACAAGCATTGACTACAATGTATTGGATTTGCCACAATGTATAAGTACAAAATCAAGGGCTTTATTTAAAGAAGACTCCAACGATACCATATACTATACATATTCGGCAGATGGAACAAAACTACGCTCCACATACAAGAAGGCTGAGTATCGTGTATATCCGTATAATCCAGAAACCTCTTTAACCTCTTTTAATGTTGAGACAGGTTTAAATGTTGGTACAGTCGGTATGGCGAAGCCGATAGCTAAACGTCTTAAGACCAAATACTATTACTGTTCAAATCTCGTCTACGATAATGACAACATTTCCGCCATTCTCTTCGACGGCGGCTACGCAAGTGTGGATGACGACAATGGAATAGTCATGCATTTTTATGTGAAGGACCATCTTGGCAGCAACCGTCTGGTGGTGGACGGCAACGGCAACATTGAGGAAGTGAACCATTATTATCCTTTCGGCGCACTGATGGGCGACCGCTGTGGCGTGAGCCGAAACAACTACAAGTACATAGGCAAGGAACTTGATACTATGTACGGATGGAACATGCAGGATCATGAAGCAAGATGGTATGACGCTGTAGATGTACATTGGATATGTATAGATCCTTTTTCTGAAAAATATTATAATTACAGTACAAAATGTTACTGTAAAGATAATCCGGTAATTTTTTATGACGGAAATGGTAAGGCTGTTTTTTTATATGCGACATATTTGCCTTCTTGTTTAAAGCGTTTCTTAGGATTTGCAACCCATACATTTATTGTAGTCACTGACTCAAAAGGTCAGATAAGAGAACGCTTCGCATACGGACCAAACGAAGATAATTATTACGCAATTTTTACCGGAACATTAGGACAACAATACTATGTCCAAGATGAAGATGTTGCAAAAGGTAAAGATACAGATAATCTCAGAGCTCGAATTCAAGTTACTCCACCCGACGGTATGACAAATGATGAATTTGACAATAAGGTAATTCAAGTTGCCAAATCTTTCGGAAATAACAAAAATATTAGATATAATATATTGCCAACAAAAGAAATCGAAGGAAATTGCAATACAAGCACATCTACGATTTTAATCAAGTCAGGAGTTGAACCGCAAGAAATGAAAAGAATACGTAGTTTAATTCCAGGTTTTCCTTGTGGTTTTTCCATAAGATATGCTAAACCTTGGACTTATGAAGAACAAGATGAGGCAGTAAAAGTGAATGAAAAAGTATTGTTACAAACACCTATACTTCATCCTTAAAAAAAAGAATATTATGAGCAACGATTCCACAAATAAAGTCGATCCCGTTATAAAATGCTTTTTTGTCTCATTTTGTACAGTTATGGCATTGGTATTTATTTTAAGCTTTTCCATAAAAGTCCTTATTTTGTGTTTTGTAATATATGGACTTACAATAATCCCTTTAAATACATTATTTATTTATGTCATCAGTCGTATCAGACTATTCAGATGGTCATTACATAGTGTGTGGTATGTAATCTCAGAAAGTTTTCTACTCATTCTTTATATGTATCTTTATGACAGAATAGCTATTATGTACTTTCCTGAATTCAGATTCTATGCTTTATGTGAAATATCTGTGTTTATAGCCATTCAATTGGTGTTTGTTCTTGTAGCATCAATTTGTAGGAATAGAATGATAAAAAACAAGCAAAAACAAAAAGATGTATAATGTGGCGTCTCTTTAGAATCGATGGCGTCTCTTTAGCATCACCATTCCTACGCCTGCGACCGCACCGACTGTCGCTCCGATTGAGTTGGCTGCGAAGTCGAGCCAGTCGCCGCTGCGGCGTCCGCCCGTGCAGTATTCCTGCAGAATCTCGATGACGCCGCTCATCAGTATGGGCGCAATCCAGGCGAGGCAGAACAGTTTTGTCCAGCTCAGCAGTGGTTTGTCTGTGGGCGATGCTATGCGCATTACGGGTTGAGGCCTCGTGTTGTGAAGGCGCAGATATTCGAGCCATATAGTGGCGCAAGTGCCGCCGTACATGGCTATGTGTACCCATTTGTCTATCAATGTGACGTTGTCGAGCGGCGTACTCGGTATCGTTGCGAAACACAGAATCCATATCATAAGGATATAGAAGCACGATACCGGGTACGCCTTGAGTAGATGTCTGATGTATGTCATTGTATAAGAAATTCTTTTAATTGTTGTGTGAGAACTTCTTATTTAACGCCATATTCCCGCTTTTATTGTTAAGGCAACGGCTTTAACGCACGAGAATCTTCTTGCCGTTCACGATGTATATGCCTGCAGCGAGTCCGTTCACTGCCTCGGCTGCCGACACGGCGCTCTTGAAGCGGCGCACCGTTCTGCCGTCTGTCGCCACTACGGTTGTGGTGGCTGGGGCGGCGTTGGCTGCGATGTCTATGATGGCGGTGGGCTGGTCGGCTGTCACGTTCTTCAGGAGATAGTGGCCCTGAGCGTCCTTCTTGTTCAGTATCTCGAAGTAGGCGTTCGCCTTAATGCCCGTAACATCGGCGGTCTGCACCGAGCTCGACTTGGCGAACACGAAGTTGACGTAGTCGGTCGGTGTGTTTATCTTGAACTGCTTGCTGTACCATTTCTTGCCGTTCTTCTCCGTCGGTGTCGTCACGTTGTCGCCCGGCCATTTTTTGTTGGCAGGAGCGTGCGTCTCGTCGCCGCCCCACGTCCAGAAGTAGCAGTTGGTCCAGCCCACGTTGTCGGTGTTGACATACACGGCGATGTTGTAAGCCTCGAACTTATGCACGCTGTAAGTGCGTGTCACGATAGTGCCCACCTTGCCGTTCACGAGCAGCGCAGCCTTCAGCGTGCACTTGCCGTCGGGCAGCGCAATCTTGGCGCCGTTTGTCACCTTTGCGCTCGACGTCGTAGGAGCGGTGCCGTCAGTTGTGTAGACAATCTGTGCGTCTTTGGCTGTAGAGATAGCGCGCAGCGTGACGGTAGGGCCGTTGTAGTATTCGCCCGACGGCAGCGACGGGAACACCGTCTCGGCAGAAGTAGGCAGGAAGTAGCGCCAGTGGTAGCCCTCGGCAGCCAGCGCCCATCCGTCGTCGGTGGGTGTGTATGCGTTCGCCGTGGTGCCCACCGCCGCACGCAGCTTCATGTTCTTGCCCGTTGTGGTTACGACGTAGCGCTTCGCAGAGTTCTCCGTGCACGACCATCGGCTCTCGTTGTGTATTCCGGCTATGTAGCGCACCAGAATCATGTTCTTGATGTCCTGCTTGCAGTCGGTCCAGTGCTTGTAGAACACGCAGGGCGTGCCCGGCATGGCGATCATGTAAGCGTTTGCCGCCAGCGTGTCCTTGCGTATCGGGTCCTGGTCGGCGTCGCTGCGCTTCTCGGTGTCGTGGTTCTCGAGGAACGTCACCGCATAGCGCTTGTATACCACGTCTGTAGCCAGTCCGCCGTTCGCCAGCTTCGACCAGTTGCCGTTGTTAGCCGCGTCGCGCATCGAGTAGCGTATGGGGAAGTCGAACGCCGCCGACATTATCTTGTCGTCCACTTTCGTAGCGTTCAGCCAGTTGATTACATTCGTCTTGTTGCCGTCGAAGTATTCGCCGACGGAGTAGGTGGGGTTCGCCGCCTTGTTGTACAAGCCCGTGAACTTTCCGGCGTATCCCTTCGTCATATCGTAGCGCACGCCTGCATATCCTAAGTCGTTGAGCAGCATGTCGAGATACGCCTTCACGCAGTTCTGCACGTTGGCAGAGTTGTGGTCGAGGTCGCGCATACCGTCCCAGTCCTCGCCCGTATCGTAGTTGGCGCTGAGGCTCACGCCCTGCTTCTTCGCCTCCTCCGCAGCCTTGCCTTTGTCGTCGCCGGCGCAAACGTCTGCAGCCGTCATCTTGTACGTCTTGCCCTTGTACGTCTCCTCGGGGAAGTCGAACCAGTCCTTCACGGTTCCGCGGTGGTTGATTACGACGTCGGCGATGGTGCCGATGCCCTTCTTCTTGAACGTGCCGATCATTGAGCGCAGCTCCTGCTCCGTGCCGAACGACGAGTTGTAGTTGGAGAACCAGTAGAGATCGTTATAGCCCATCGACTTGCCGCCGCAGTAAGCGCTCTGCGGCACCCAGATAAGCTTGAAGTAAGGCGCCATGTCGTCAGCCTCGCTCTCAAGCTTTGTCCACTGCGATGCGTCGAAGCTGTCCCAGTAGAAGCCCTGAAGCATTACACCCTCGTATTCAGAAGGCCAGCCTTGCGCCGACGCGTTAAGCGGCGAAAGACACAAGCCGCATGCTATTGCGGCTGCCGATTTTAGGAATCTGTTCATTTTAGGTATCGAATTGATTGTTATTGTTTGAGGTTGTCTGATGTTTGCCGAAACAATATAATTGTGTAGAAGGGCAAACAATAGGAGAAATATGTGCAAAACCCGATTGAGGCGGGCAGCCCGTCTGGGAGATGCTGGTAGATACTGGTAGATGGCTGGTAGATAAAAACGCTATCTACCAGCCTTCAACTCATTATCCAGCAAGACGTTACGAGCCTGCTGGAAGATATGGGAGATTTTTTAGTTACATACTAAGTACAAGTACACCTCTCGGCTGCAGCTTCACGTCCTTCGAGAGGTCGATCTTGCGACCGGTAAGGATGTTCGTAGCCTCCGTGTGGTTGCCGATAATCTCGGCGTAGCGGGCTACGGGCATTGTTGCAGCCTTCGATGTGCCGTTGATAACCGTCATCACCGCCTTGTCGCCCAACGTGCGAGCCACTACGTACACGCCCTTCACCGGTATGAACTGCGTCTGCTTGCCCTTAGTGATGACGTCGTTGTTCTGACGCCAGTGGAGCAGACGACTTGTGAAGCTGAACATAGCCTGCTCCTCCTTCGTGCGCTCCGCCTTGTTGAACGCGTTGTGTGAGTCGCCGGCGAAACCGCCAGGGAAGTCGCGGCGCACATGTCCGTCGGTAGAGCTCTTAGTGCCGTTCATCAGTATCTCCGTGCCGTAGTAGAGCTGCGGAATGCGGTTGACGGTGAGCAGCAGAGCCAGCGCCTGCTTCAGAGCCAGCGTGTCCTGACCCTCGCCGAGGAAGCGGTCGGTGTCGTGATTCTCTATGAACGCCATCACGTGCGACGGGTCTACGTACAGATAGTCGTAGCAGAGCGAGTTGTATATGCGGTTGAAACCCTTCCACCAGTCGTCGGTCTCCTCGTTCTTCGCCTGGTTGATGCGGTCGAAGAACGCGAAGTCCATCACCGTCTTCAGGTTCGAGTTCACTTCTGCCAGCGGCGAGTCCTTCTGCCATGCTGCCGTGTATGCCGGCTCCGTCACCCACGTCTCGCCAACCGTGTTGAAGTTGGGATACTCCGTGTTCAGCACCTCCATCCAGTGCGCCATACCTTTGCGGTCGGCGTACGGATAAGTGTCCATGCGTATGCCGTCGATGCCAACGGTCTCTATCCACCACTCCGAGTTCTGTATGAGGTAAGTCATCACATGCTCGTTGCGCTGGTTAAGGTCGGGCATTGATGGCACGAACCAGCCGTCCACCGTCTCGTGCAGGTCTACCTTCGACGCATACGGGTCGAGCACCGGCGTCAGCTTGTAGCTTGTCTGCAGATACTTGTCGTTAGTCATCTGGTCGCCGTCCACGGTCTTCGTCTTCACAGCCTTCGCCTGATTCTCCGGCGAAAGCCATTCGGGTGTGTTGAACCAGTCCTTGGTAGGCATGTCCTTCACCCACGGATGCTCGAAGCCGCAGTGGTTGAAAATCATGTCCATCACCACCTTCAGACCCTTCTTGTGCGCATCAGAAACAAGCTGACGGTAGTCGCTGTTCGATCCGAAGCGCGGGTCAACACGATAGTAGTCGGTCGTAGCGTATCCGTGATATGTACTGCTCTTGCCGTGGTCGGGCGAGTTGTTCTCAAGCACCGGTGTGAACCACAGCGCCGTGACACCAAGCTCGTTGAAGTAGTCGAGATGCTGGCGTATGCCTTCGAGGTCGCCGCCATGACGCAGCGACGGTTCCTTGCGGTTCACGGTGTAAGCGTTCAAGCCCTTCACTTTAAGATTCTTTCCGCTCGACGCAAATCGGTCGGGCATGAGCATGTACAGCACGTCGGCGTTGGTGAAGCCCATGTGGTCTTCGCCCTTCATGTCGCGCGCCTTCAGCTCGTACTTCACGTTTGTCTTGCTCTTGCCCGCACGGAACAGCAGATTCATCGTGCCCGGCTTAGCATCCTTCACGTTCATGTACACCAGCAGATAGTTGGGCGAGTCGAGACGCACGAGCGAGTCGATGCGCACGCCAGGATAGTTGGTCGACACCTCGGCAGCGCGCACGTCCTTGCCGTAAACCATCAGCTGCACCTGCGGATTCTTCATGCCTACGAACCAGTTTGTAGGCTCGATGCGGTCTATCTTCTGTGCTGCATTCATAGAAAGTGATGTTGAAAGAAAGAGAGCGACGAGCGACGCGCTCTTCATTCCCTTGTTCAATGACAAGAGAAAATGGTTTTTGAAGTTTATCATAGTTTAAAGTATTAATCGTGAACAATCAATGCCGACTGCGGAGCAACCGTCAGAGTAGAGCCGCTGATGAGTCCGAGACCTTCGGCGTTTACCTTGCCGTTAGCCACCACCTTTGTGTAGCTGCCCTCAGCAACCTTCACGTTCTGCGGCGTCTTCTGCGAGTTGAGCACCACGTATATGTTCTGCCATGCGTCGCCGCCGGCGTTGTTCTTCAGTCGGAACGCCACCACGCCCTTCGGAGCATCGACAAACTCGAGGTTCTTTCTCACCTCCTCAGCCTTGCCCATGTGGAACGCAGGATGCGCTTTGCGCAGCGCTATGAGACCAGCGTAGTAGTCGAACACCTGCGGATAGCGCTTCAGGTTGTTCCAGTCGAGACGGTTTATAGAGTCGGGCGAGCGGAATGAGTTGTGCACGCCCTTCTTGTCGCGCAGCATCTCCTCGCCAGCGAGAATGAACGGCACGCCCTGCGAAGTGAGCACAGCGGTTTGTGCGAGCAGGTCGAGACGTATCAGTTCGTCGTCGGTTATGTACGGCATTGTAGCGCGCAGACGGTCGTTGAGACACATGTCGTCGTGACAGCTCACGTAAGCCACCATCTGCGACGGCTCGTTCGTCCACGCCTCTCGTGAGTAGTTCACCTTCGTCATATCTATCTGCGGATGCGCAATGGCACCTACGATGCCGAACTTGATGCTTTCCTCTTGATTAGGCTCGCCAATGAGGAAGCCGCCCTTATGATCGTCGGAGAACGGACCGCGCAGAGCGTCGCGCATTTCGTCGGAGAACGCACCAATGCCGTCGAGCTGCTTGGCATGAGCCTTCATAGCCAGTTTCTCCTGCGGATAGGCGCAAGAACCAGCGCTCCAGCCCTCACCATAAATATATATAGACGGGTCGATCTTGTCTACCATAGCACGTATCTCGTTCATCGTTTCGATGTCGTGAACGCCCATGAGGTCGAAGCGGAAACCGTCGATGTGATACTCCTTAACCCAATACTCCACGCTCTCCTTCATGAACTCGCGCATGAGCGGCTTCTCGCTTGCTGTCTCGTTGCCGCAGCCCGAACCGTCCGAATACTTGCCCTCCGCAGTCTTGCGGTAGAAGTAGTCGGGGTAGGTCTTCTGGAAGTTGGAGCCGTTGATGTCGAACGTATGATTGTACACCACGTCGAGTATGACGCGAATGCCAGCCTTGTGCAGCGCCTGCACCATCTGCTTGAACTCGCGTATGCGTGTTGTCGGCGTAGCGGCGTCGGTAGAGTAGGAGCCTTCGGGCACGTTATAGTTGAGCGGGTCGTATCCCCAGTTGTACTGTGGCACGTCGGGTTTCGACTCATCCACGGAAGCGTAGTCGAACGACGGCAGAATGTGCACGGCGTTCACGCCGAGACGCTGCAAGTGCTCGATAGCCTTCGGCTCCGTGAGCGCAAGATATTTGCCCTTGTTCTTCAGTCCTGACGAGAGGTCGACGGAGAAGTCGCGGTGGTGCATCTCGTAGATGACGAGGTCGCACGGATTGTTGAGCGTCGGGCGCACATCGCTGTTCCAACCCTCAGGGTCGGTGTCGCGCAGGTCGACGATGGCGCCGCGCTTTCCGTTCACACCCACCGCCTTTGCGAATATGCCGGGTGTGTTGTCGGGCTGCGCATTGTTGTACACGCTGAAGAGATAATACTTGCCTTTCAAGTCGCTCTTCACCGTTAGCTTCCACTTGCCCGCACCCACATGCTTCATCTGCTTAATCATCTGCTCGGCAGGGTTGTCACTGTCTGTGTCCGACAGCAGCACGTTCACTTTCTTCACGTCGGGCGACGTGGTGAGCTGGAATGTTGTCTCTTTGGGCGAATACTCCACTTCGTTGAACGTCTGTGCGACGGCGCTGTGAGCCGTGCAGGATGTCAAGAAGGAGAGGAGAATGGTCTTTAGGGTCATATTTGTTTCTTTTGCTTATAATTGTTATGGTCGGTTTATAGGAGGTAAGAAGTAATAGAAAGAGAAGTTTGACTATCTGTAGGAGGGTATGTGTCAAAACTCAATCAATGCGGGCTGTAAGCCCAATAGCACATAGCCCAGGGCAGCGCCCTACCCTTTATACACATCTTTGACAATTCTCAAC
>ENA-ORMX01000772-ORMX01000772.1-human-gut-metagenome-genome-assembly--contig:-NODE-772-length-23561-cov-2.919638_pt1 | contig 23561 bp, 19 predicted proteins | sample MGYA00242108_ERZ509007 | MGnify/ENA primary metagenome ERZ509007 (study PRJEB26280, sample SAMEA2338745) | human gut metagenome | biome: human gut; feature: human-associated habitat; material: faeces...
ATCGTTGGTATTCCGTGCTATTTCTTTTTCGGAAGACCGGAGCTTACGTCGAAGACACAGAAAAGAATGGCAAGAATTGTGGAAGCATATGCGCCGCTTCGGCCTGAAAACGAGCTGCTAAATGAGACACTCAGACTGACAGATATGGATGCATACAGACAAAGCAGGCTTATTACTCAAAATCAGAAATATCCACTGTATGCGGAGGACTGCACAGAGTACTTTAAATCAGGTGAAGAGGCTTTTGGAAGCATTTTAAAAGATTTAAGGTCAGCTGAAAAGTTTATATTTATGGAGTATTTCATAATCGGCAGTGGCGTTATGCTTGATCAGATACTTGATATACTCAAAGAAAAGGTAAAGCATGGAGTTGTGGTGAGAATCATATATGATGATTTTGGCAGCATAAATGCCATTCCGCCACACTTTATAAAGGAGATGGAGAGCATCGGAATACAGACCAGACGCTTCAATCCATATAAGCCCATGCTTTCAGTAATTATGAATGACAGGGATCATAGGAAGATACTGGTAGTAGACGGACGTGTGGCGCATACCGGTGGTTACAATATAGCAGATGAGTATATCAACAAAAAAATCAGGTTTGGTTATTGGAAGGATGCCGGTATCCGTGTGGAGGGAGAGTGTGTAAACAGTTTCACAACGATGTTTCTTGAGATGTGGAATTATATCAATAAGGATAATGCAGTACATGATGAATATCTGAATCCACACAATACCTTCAGCCAGTCAGAGGAAAGCGGTTTTGTCCAGCCGTTTTGCGATTCACCGCTTGAGCATGATGATGTAGGAGAGAATCTGTATGTGAGTATCATCTCAAGAGCTAAAAAATATGTTTATATTTTTACACCATATCTGATACTTGGAACGGAGCTGTCACATGCTATGATATCGGCAGCCAGATCAGGTGTTGATGTGCGTATTGTTGTACCTAAGATTCCCGATAAAAAGCTCATTTATCTGCAGACAAAAGCCAATTTCAGACCTCTTATCGAGTCGGGGGTAAGGATATATCTATACACACCCGGCTTTATACACTCTAAGTGTATAGTGGCAGATGATGATACTGCGATAGTTGGCACGTGTAATCTGGATTTCAGGAGCATGTACTGGAATTTTGAGGATTTTGTATACATGTACAGGACTCAGTGCATCGGAAAAATAAAAGAGGATGCGATAGAGACGTTTGCGGTTTCGGAGGAGGTGTATGAGGAAAGCACAAATGATATCTCATTTGCAGGCAGGCTGCTGCAGAGTATTTTGCAGCTTTTTGCACCGCTTTTGTAAATGTGACTGTAAAGCGTCTGATAAAAATCTGTTGAATAATGTTACAAGTTGTAATATAATAATCCAAGCGATTGCATAAGCAACGCACGAAGAAACTGAATATGTAGCATAAAGGTGTCGGAGCAGACAAGCATTTGAATCTGATTTATGACAGGCGATGTGAAGCTGGCTCCGGTGAAAAGGGAAACAGGTGCAAATCCTGTACGAACTCGTCACCGTAATTAAGGAGTGACGGCCGATAGGTCACTGGGCAACCGGGAAGACGGCCGAAGCAATGATATATAAGCCGGGAGACCTGCCTTTGTGTTGTACGGAAACAATAGTGTTTCAAGCCACGAGTAACTGGCTGTACGTGATGAAATAATTATAATTACAGACAAGGTTATGATAGCCGTATAGTCTGTGTTAGAAGGATTTTGACATGTATAGCTCTTTGACATAATAGTACAAAGAGCTTTTATTTTTGACGCTTTAAATGTTTTCGTCTTACATATTTAAAACATGTGCAGCTTAATAGCTGCAAGGAGAATGAAAAGGAGAAAACATGAAAAAGAAATTAGTAGTAGTACTGATGGCAGCAGTTATGGCTATGACAGCAGTGACCGGCTGTGGCAGCAAGGCAGATGATGCAAAGAATGATACACAGGTATCTAAGGCTTCAGAGAGTGAGACAAGCGCAAACGCAGATCAGGAGGCAGCAATGCATGTGGCAGATTTAATTGATGCAATCTACGTGCAGGAGAGAACAGATGATACTGACAAGCAGTGCAAGGCGGCTAAGGAGGCCTGGGACAAGCTCACAGACGCACAGAAGGAGCTTGTAGAGGGAGAAAATGCTGATCCTGACTATTTCGGCAGAGATACAGGCGATGCTTCAAAGGATGATCCGAGAAACCAGGATGATATCGGCGAGAACGAGATTCTTGTAGTAAGCTTTGGTACATCCTTCAACGACAGCCGTGTGGCTGATATCAAGGGTGTGGAGGATGCAATAGCAGCTGCAAATCCTGACTGGTCAGTCAGAAGAGCCTTCACAGCACAGATTATCATCAATCATGTACAGGCAAGAGATGACGAGAAGATTGACAATATGGATCAGGCACTTGAGCGTGCAGTCAAAAATGGTGTAAAGAATCTTGTGGTACAGCCTACACACCTGATGCATGGCGCAGAGTATGATGAGCTTTCAGAGGCTGTAGAGAAGTATAAGGATAAATTTGAGTCTGTAAAGATTGCAGAGCCACTCCTCGGTGAGGTTGGAAGTGATGCAACAGTTGTAAATGAGGATAAAAAGGCCGTTGCAGAAATTCTTACAGAGGAAGCAGTAGAAAAGGCAGGCTATGACAGCCTTGATGCTGCAAAGGAAGAGGGCACAGCATTTGTATTTATGGGACATGGAACAAGCCATACAGCAAAGATTTCATACAGCCAGATGCAGAGCCAGATGACAGCTTTGGGTTATGACAACGTATTTATCGGAACTGTAGAGGGTGAGCCGGAGGATACATCATGTGAGTCTGTCATTGAGAAGGTGTCAGCCGCTGGTTACAAGAATGTCATTCTTCGTCCGCTTATGGTTGTTGCAGGAGACCATGCCAACAATGATATGGCGGGAAGTGATGATGATTCATGGCTTTCACAGTTTAAGGCATCAGGAAAGTTCGATAAAATCGATACACAGATTAACGGACTTGGTGAGATTGAGGGTATCCAGAAGCTTTATGTTGAGCATACAGCGGCTGCCATGAGCAAGTAGCAGTTACTTAAATGTATAGTGGGGAAGCTATAAAATAACAGGAGCAGTATATCAGACATGAGAAAATTATTCAGAAACAAGTTTACTTATATCGTTGCAATGACACTGGTTTGTGCCATGAGCTTGGCAGCCTGCGGCAATAAGAATGCAAAAGCTGAAACAGAAAGCAAAAAAGCAGTGCAGGACGCGACAGAGAGCACAAAAAAGGCTGAAAAAACAGAAAAGATAGCACTTTCAGATGGTACATATACAGCAGAGTTTACTACAGACAGCTCAATGTTTCATGTGAATGATGCATATGACAACAAAGGTACACTCACCGTGAAGGATGGCAAGGCAACAATACATGTTGCTCTTACATCCACACACATTGTAAATCTCTTTTTGGGAACAGCAAAGGATGCCTCAAAGGACAAGGCTGAGCTTTTGGAGCCAACTGTAGAGACTGTCGATTATGGCGATGGCACAACTGAGGAGGTTAATGCGTTTGATATACCGGTTCCTGTTTTGGATGAGGAATTTGACCTTGCACTTATCGGTACAAAGGGCAAATGGTATGACCACAAGGTAAAGGTCTCAAATGCCACACCTGCGGACGCAGATGCAAGCGTATCTGAGAGTGCAGGAAAAGAGCTTCCTGACGGAACATACAATATCAATCTCGATTTCGAGGGCGGAAGCGGTAAGGCGAGCATTGCATCACCGGCTGAGGTGACTATAAGCGGTGGAGCCGCTACTGCAACAGTGCAGTGGAGCAGTCCAAACTATGACTATATGATAGTTGACGGACAGAAATACATGCCTGTAAATACAGACGGCAATTCTGTATTTGAAATTCCGGTTAAGCTTGATACACCTATGCAGGTTATCGGAGATACAGTTGCTATGAGCAAGCCGCACGAGATTGAGTACACACTCACCTTCCATTCAGATTCTGCTACAGAAGTGCTTGGTGAGGATGGAGAATAATTAAGCTATGCATGGAAGAAAAAAGATAATTATATATATATTGATATCAATTATAGGACTGTTCTGGCTGTCAGGCTGTGACAGTCCTTCTTCCGATTCAGGGAATACCGAATCGAAGGCTGAGGCAGAGGCACAAAACGGTCTTATATATAAGAGCAGTATGAAGCTTTTATATGCAAAGAATTTTTCCGTTGACTATTATGAGGGTGGATACAAGATACTTACTACAAAGGATGGTACCAAAATACTTACCGTGCCAAAGGGCAGAAAGACTCCAAAGGATATTGACAAGGATATCATTGTATTGAAGGAGCCTGTAAGTGATTTGTATCTGGTCGCATCAGGGGTGATGGATATGTTTGACAAGCTTGATGCAGTGGACACTATTAAATTTTCGGGGCTTGACAGTGATGGCTGGTACATTGACAGTGCAAGAAAGGCTCTTGAAAGTGGCAGGATGCTATATGCAGGCAAATATTCAAAGCCCGATTATGAGCTTTTGGTGTCAGAAAACTGTTCTCTTGCCATAGAAAATACTATGATTACCCATTCGCCACAGGTAACTGAAAAGCTTAAAAGCTTTGATATCCCTTCAATAATCGAGTACTCAAGCTATGAGGAGGAGCCGCTTGGAAGAGTGGAGTGGGTGAAGTTTTTCGGAGCACTCACAGACCGGGATGAAAAGGCCGATGAGCTCTTTAATGAGCAGGTGGATATTGTAAATCGCATCGCAAAGACAGATACTGCTGCAAATGCTGATAGCAGACCGACAGTTGCATTTTTCTATATCACGTCCAATGGACAGGTTCAGGTGCGCAAAAGCACAGATTATGTGCCAAAGATGATTTCGCTTGCCGGCGGAAAATATATTTTTGATGCATCAAATGACGACGATACAGGCAGGTCAACCATGAATATGCAGCTAGAGGATTTCTACAATGGGGCAATAGATGCTGACTATCTGATATATAACAGTGCGATAGACGGCGGTGTGAAGAATCTGAATGAGCTTTTGGACAAGTGCCCGGTGCTTGCTGATTTTAGGGCAGTCAAAGACGGCAATGTATTTTGCACCACGAACGATATGTATCAGCAGTCTATGTCCATCGGGTATATGATTGATGATATGCATTCGATGATTACAGGTGCACCCGACAGCGGCATGAAATATCTGTTTAAGCTCAAATAACTGTGATTTGTGGAATGTATGTGGTGAGCTGAATTGTTACCGGATATGACAGAATGCAGGAAAATCAATAGCACAAAAAGATAAAAATCGGAGCTACAAAATGGAAAAAACCAGAAAAATAAGGTGTTTTACAACATTTATTATTCTTATAATCTTAATTATTATATTGCTTATCATGAATGTGTGCATAGGAACTGTACACATATCGTTTAAGGCTGCATTTGCAACACTTTATGACCACTCAGACAGGGTAGGACGTATTGTGTGGGATATCCGCATGCCAAGAGCTATCGCAGCGATGATACTGGGCGGGGCATTAGCGCTTGCAGGATATCTTTTGCAGACTTTTTTTCATAATCCAATCGCGGGACCTTTTGTACTTGGTATATCATCGGGAGCTAAGATGATTGTGGCACTTGTTATGGTATTTTTACTTGGAAATGCCATACGTGTGAGCTCACTGGCCATGATTGCAGCAGCGTTTTTGGGAGCAATGCTTTCAATGGGCTTTGTGCTTATCATTTCAAGAAAGGTAAGCAGCATGTCAATGCTTGTGGTGAGCGGTGTCATGATTGGCTACATATGCTCTGCGGTGACTGAGTTTGTGGTGACATTTGCAGATGATTCCGACATAGTAAACCTGCATAACTGGTCAAGGGGAAGCTTTTCGGGTATGACATGGGACAGCGTTGGGGTGATGAGTATTGTGGTGGGAATCACATTTATCTTTGTTTTTCTCATGTCAAAGCCCCTTATGGCATATCAGCTCGGAGAGTCATATGCCGTAAATCTGGGTGTAAACATAAAGCGCATCCGGGTGCTTCTGGTTCTGCTTTCAAGCCTGCTTTCCGCATGTATAGTGGCGTTTGCGGGACCTATATCGTTTGTCGGAATAGCCGTGCCACACATAGTAAAAAGCATGCTAAAGAGCACAAAGCCTATATATATGATACCGGCCTGCTTCCTTGGGGGAGCGGTGTTCTGCCTGTTTTGTGATTTGCTTGCGAGGATGATGTTTGCGCCTACGGAGCTTAGTATCAGCACGGTTACGGCAGTATTTGGTGCACCGGTAGTGCTGTTTATCATGATAAGACGCAGCAAGGAGAAAAATGTCTGATGGAATATTATTTTACTGCACAAAAGCTGGCCGTTGGATATGATAACAGGCCGCTTATTGAAAATATTGATTTTTCCCTGAAAAGGGGAGAGATTCTCACATTAATCGGGCCAAACGGTGCCGGTAAATCGACTATTTTAAAAAGTATTGCAAGACAGCTTTCGCTTGTGAGCGGCACGATATATCTTGATAAAAGTGATGTAGTGACGATGAATGGCAATGAATTTGCAAAGAAAATGGCTGTTGTGCTCACCGATAAGCTAAAGACGGAGCTTATGACCTGCTATGATGTGGTTTCGACCGGCAGATATCCATACACAGGCCGGTTCGGAGTACTTTCGGATGAGGACAAAAAGGCTGTGGATGAGGCGATGGAGCTGGTCAATGTATCACAGATAAAAGATAAGGATTTTACAAAGATAAGCGATGGACAAAGGCAGCGGGTCATGCTGTCACGGGCTATATGTCAGCAGCCTGAGATTATAGTGTTAGACGAGCCTACCTCATATCTTGATATAAAGTACAAGCTTGAGTTTTTATCAATACTTCAAAGGCTTAAAAGACAGAAGAATCTTACGGTTATCATGTCGCTCCATGAGCTTGATATGGCAAAGCGTGTGTCAGACCATATTTTGTGTATAGATGGCAGATATGTGGACAGATACGGAACTCCCGAGGAGGTATTTACTGACCAATATGTTTCAGGGCTTTTTGGAATTACGGCAGGAAGCTTTGACGAAACAGGAGAGGATTTAGAACTGGAAAAACCGGATGGAATGGCGAGGGTATTTGTCATAGCAGGAGGGGGCTTGGGCAGAAAAAGCTTCAGGAGCTTACAGCGAAAGGGTATCCCGTTTGCGACAGGAATCATCTATGAAAATGATCTGGATTATCCTGCGGCAAAGGCGCTTTCTGCTGAGATTGTCAGCGCAAGAAGCTTTGAGCCTGTAGACGATGCCCTTATTGAAAAGGCAAAGGAGCTTATTGATGTATGCGAGGGCGTTATATGTGACAGAACAGAGTTTGGCACGTATGAGCAGTTTAACAGCAGGCTTTATGAGTATGCAGTCTCTACAGGAAAAATTATAAAAATTCCTTTTCTGGAGGAACAATTGACATAGCTTTAAGGAAGTTACTGTTCACACTCCAGTTTAATATTCATGATAAAGCAACAGACTACCACATAAATTCAGACAGCAGGTATATATATGGCAAAGGTAATTATGGTACAGGGTACAATGTCCAATTCAGGCAAGAGCTTTCTTGTCGCGGGCTTGTGCCGTATTTTCAGACAGGACGGATACAGGGTGGCACCGTTCAAATCACAGAACATGGCGCTCAACTCTTATATAACAGACGAAGGACTTGAGATGGGACGGGCCCAGGTGATGCAGGCTGAGGCCGCAGGCATTAAGCCTATGGTGTGTATGAATCCTATTCTTTTAAAGCCTACAAATAATACAGGCTCACAGGTGATTGTAAACGGAAGGGTGCTTAAGAACATGCCGGCGAGAGAGTATTTTGCATACAAGAAAACTCTCATACCGGATATAAAAAAGGCATTTAAAAAGCTTGAGGAATATGCAGATATCATAGTGATTGAGGGCGCCGGAAGCCCGGCAGAGATAAATCTGAAGGAAAATGATATTGTAAACATGGGGCTTGCGCATATGGTGGATGCACCGGTGCTGCTCGTGGGTGATATCGACAGAGGTGGTGTTTTTGCGCAGCTGCTTGGTACACTTATGCTTTTAACCCCGGAGGAAAAGAATCGTGTCTGTGGGCTTATTATCAATAAATTCCGTGGAGACAAGACGATACTTGACCCGGGGATACAGATGCTTGAGGAGAGAGGCGGGGTGCCTGTCACCGGAGTGATGCCATATATGGATGTACAGCTTGAGGATGAGGACAGCCTGACAGAGCGCTTTGACAAAAAGACAGATGGGCTTATTGATATAGCGGTCATCAGATATCCGAGAATATCAAATTTCACGGATTTCAATGTCTTTGAGCAGATGTCCGAGGTAACAGTGCGGTATGTGTCAACAGTAAATGAGCTACGTCATCCGGATATAGTATTTCTGCCGGGAAGCAAGAATACGATGGGAGATCTTTTGTGGATGAGACAAAACGGACTCGAGGCCGCTGTCAAAAAGCTCTCCTGTGAGATACCGGTTTTTGGAATATGCGGAGGCTATCAGATGCTTGGGGCTTCAATAGCCGACCCCGACGGTGTTGAGGAGGGCGGATATATGCGTGGCATGGAGCTTCTTCCTATAGATACTGTTCTAAAAGACAGCAAGACACGGCTTCAGACAAGCGGTGAAATAGCACATGTAGATGGTGTATTGAGCAGGCTTTCAGGCTGTCACTTTCTGGGCTATGAGATACATATGGGTAAGAGCGCATATAGCGCAGCTTCAGATGAGCAGGGGGCTTGTGCTGACAGGAAAAATGAGTTAAATAATGTCATATCTGATGGCAGAAATGTGTATGGCTCGTATATCCACGGTATTTTTGATACTGCAGAGGCCGCAAAAGTGATAGTGGATTATATTGCCGATAAAAAGGGCATTGATGTGAATGACAGCGCTATTTTAAGCTATAAGAGCTTCAAAGAAAAACAGTATGACAGGCTTGCGGATACACTGAGGGAGTATCTGGATATGGATGCAGTGTATGGCATGCTTCGTGAGGCAAGATATGATTGAAAATAATATTATTTCTGACCATTTTACAGTTGAAGAATTAAAAAAATTAAAAATAACGCCACCTGATGCAAAAATGTACAAAAAAATCCGTTCAAACTGGGATTCGGTGGCAAAGCCGCTCGACGGCATGGGTGATTTTGAGTTTTTAACGGCCAAAATCGGCGCTGTTTTGGGAGATGAAAATATAGATATTTCAAAAAAGGCGGTCATAATGATGTGTGCGGATAATGGTGTGGTTGCTGAGGGCATCAGCCAGTCCGGACAGGATGTGACACTTGCAGTTGCAAAATCCATGGCAAGGAAGGCTTCATCTGTCGGACGCATGGCAATGACTGCAGGGGCTGATACAATTCCTGTGGATATAGGAATAAACAGTGACGAGAGTGTTAAAGGGCTGCTTCAAAGAAAGGTGCGCATGGGCACGAGAAACTTTGCAAAAGAGCCTGCCATGACAAGGGCTGAGACACTTGAAGCGATTGCAGCAGGTATAGAAATAGTGCGTGGGTGTAAGGCAGACGGCTGCAGAATTATTGCAACCGGTGAGATGGGTATAGGAAACACCACCACCAGCGCGGCAATGGCAGCCGCCATGCTAAGGTGTGATGTGGCCACAGTAACAGGAAGAGGAGCAGGCCTAAACGACAGTGGGCTTGAGAAAAAAATCCGTGTAATTGAGAGCGCAATAAAAAAGTATGATTTATATAATAAGGACACCTTTGAGATACTTATGACAGTCGGAGGACTTGATATTGCAGGACTTGTCGGAGTGTGTATAGGCGGTGCATTATACCATATTCCTGTTGTGCTCGACGGAGTGATAAGCATGGTTTCTGCGTTGGCAGCAGGAAGGATTCTTTCCGGAGTTACTGATTTTATCATTCCATCACATGAGGGCAGGGAGCCTGCCGTGGAGCTTTTGTGTGAGGCACTTTCCGTAAAGCCGGTCATAAGAGCATCCCTTGCGCTTGGAGAGGGAACAGGTGCCGTGATGATGTTTGCGCTTTTGGATATGGCGCTTAGCGTATACAAAGGACGGACAACCTTCGACGATATCTCGGTATCACAGTATGAGAGGTACGTATAGATGATTACACTTATAACAGGCGGCAGCGGCAGCGGCAAATCAGCATATGCAGAAAAATATATTTGTCACATGTCAAATGAAAATGGATACAAAGAAAAATATTACATTGCCACCATGCAGGTATTTGATGATGAGGGGCAGCGGAAGATAGACAGGCACAGAAGACTTCGTGTCGGAAAAGGCTTTATTACCATCGAGCAGCCTCGTGATATTAAAAAGGCAGTTGAAAAGCTGCAATCTGAAAACTGTTTAAAAACCGGGCGGTCAGCACTGCTTGAGTGTATGTCAAACCTTGTGGCAAATGAGATGTTTCCACCTGTAGATGCTTCCGGTATACAGGCTGCCGAAGCTGAAAAAGAGGCTTTGGATGCCCCTGAAAATATGAAGGATTATGAGACTGCTCAAATCAGCCATGTGAGTAAAAAGGTGTTAAAAGAGGTAAGTATCTTAAGTGAAAATGTTGCGGAGCTTGTAATTGTGACAAACAATGTATTTGAAGACGGAGTCTGCTATGATGAATCAACGATGAATTACATAAAGGCAATGGGAATTGTAAACAGAGGGCTTGCTGCGATGGCAGAGCGTGTCGTTGAGGTGGTTGCAGGCATTCCTGTTGCGGTTAAGTGAAGCAGTGTGGAGGTTAAGTGTATTATGAAGTTAATAAGGTCGTGCATAGTGTCTTTTTCCATGTATTCAAAGATACCTATGCCACAATTTAAATGGAATGATGATGACATGAAGTACATGCTGGTATTCTTTCCGTGGATAGGAGCTGTGATTGGACTGCTTCTTATGCTTTGGAGATATATATATTCTCATTTTGGAGTGGCGGATATCTGCTATGTATGCATAGGCGCACTCATTCCGATAGCGGTTACGGGAGGCTTTCACATAGATGGTTTTATGGATACAATGGATGCATTTCATTCATACAAACCGCGGGAGGAAAAGCTTGCAATACTTAAGGATTCACATATAGGAGCGTTTGCCGTTATAATGCTTGCAGCCTACGGATTATTATTCATGGGAGCTTTTTCTCAGATAATGGATGATAAAGCATTTATTGTTTTTTGTGCAGGCTTTTTCATCGCAAGATGCTTAAGCGGAATAGCTGTTGTGTCATTTAAATCGGCAAAAAGCGATGGGCTGTTATTTATGTTTGCAGACACTGCACACAGAACGATTGTCAGGGCAGCACTATACATACAGCTTGCACTGTGTATGGCTGTTTTATTTATTGTGTCACTGCCTTATGCGGTGGGCATGATCATTGCGGCAGCACTTAGCTTTTGGTATTATTATGTGAAAACAAAAAAGGAGCTTGGCGGCATCACAGGCGATACGGCAGGGTATTTTGTGTGTATATGTGAGTGCGCCATGGCAGTGGCTTTGGGTGGTGTCTCTTTTATTATTTAGTATATTTGTTTTGAATATAGGAATGGTACGGATAAGAATTTTGATAAAAGTTGTACTATGAATTTTAAACTTTGGAATTGGAGAAAATATGAAGCTTGTAATAGGCGGAACAGCACAAGGAAAGCTTAAATATGTATTGGATAAGAATAATCTGACTAAAGAGGATGTTTGTAATGGTGAAGAATGTGATTACAATAATATAAATAAAAGGATATTATACAATTTCCATTTATTATGTAGAAGGCTTTTAAAGGATAATATTAATATACTTTCTTTTGTTGAAGCACTATTGGAAAAAAATAATGATATTATCATAATTAGTGATGGAATGGCCATGGAATTTTGCCGTCGATGATGAGAGTATACTCATAATAGATAAATTCCATTATTTTATCAGGGCTGTGCTTGAGAAAAATCTTCCACTGCAGGAATATATTTTGAAATTTATGCAATTTGCAGAGGAAAATAAGGATACAATAGTCATTGCTGATGAGATTGGAAACGGCATAGTGCCTCTTGATGCGTTTGAGAGAGAGTACAGGGAGCAGACAGGCAGAGCAGAGATACTGCTTGCAAAAAAAGCAGACGAGGTAGTTCGCGTAATATGTGGAATCGGTCAGAAAATAAAATAAACTGTATTTTTATAAGACATGGCTGCACTGTCTCAAACAGAGAGCACAGATATCTGGGCAGGACAGATGAGCCACTCGATGAAGCCGGAGTTTTTGAACTAGAAAATGCACTAAATAATGGTGTATACAAGGCTTTGGAGGAAAATAGCTTAAAGGAGCAGATAATTATTACCAGTCCAATGAGGCGCTGTAAACAGACGGCAGAGATTATTTTGCCGGTCGCACAGCACCATAAAATTCATACCGTAAAAGAGTTTGCAGAGATGGATTTCGGTGAATGGGAGCTAAAAAGCTATAATGAGCTTAGCACAGATATTCGTTTCAGGGACTCATATCAGGCGTGGATTGACAGTGGTGGAACACTTGCCTTTCCAAACGGAGAGAGCAGAAAAGAGTTTTGCAAAAGAAGTATATGTGGCTTTGAGAGGGCACTCACACAGGCATTAGAGCTTAAGAGGGCTATGCCTGATAAAGAGATACAAATAGTATTTTTTGTGCATGGAGGGACTATCATGGCGATAATGAGCCGTTACTGTGATATGGATTACTATGATTACCAGGTAAAAAACGGCTGTGGCTACTCGTGTGAGGTGGCTGTTGAGGGCAATGAGATTGTGTTTAATGAAATAGTGCCCATATCGCTATGATTTATTTAAGAAGGACTAACATATGTGTTATCATATTTTTGCATTTATAGCAGGCTTTGTGCTTGATTTATTAATAGGAGATCCGCATTTTATACCGCATCCGGTCAGGCTTATCGGCTCACTCATTTCTTTTCTCGATAAGAGGCTTAATTGTGATGCCGGATATAATAGCTCTGAAAAAAAATTAAATCTAATAAAATATAAAAGAGGTATGCTTCTTGCTTTTACTGTAATTTTTGCAACTTTTGCAATATCGGTAATTATTATTGTGGCAGCATACAGTATAAATTTATATGCCGGGCTAATAGCAGAGGCTGTCATGACGTGGCAGATTCTTGCTACAAAGTGTCTTCGTGTAGAGAGCATGAGGGTGTACGATGCGCTAAGGACAGATGGAGTTGATGCAGGAAGAAGGGCTGTTTCCATGATTGTTGGCAGAGATACATCTGTGCTTGATGCAGCAGGCGTCACAAGGGCGGCAGTTGAGACGATAGCTGAAAATACATCTGACGGAGTGATTGCACCTATGCTTTACACGGCAATCGGCGGGCCGGTGCTTGGCTTTGTATACAAGGCTGTGAATACGATGGATTCGATGCTTGGCTACAAAAATGATAAATATATGTATTTTGGCAGATTTGCGGCAAGGCTTGATGATGTGGTCAATTTCATACCGGCAAGAATCAGTGCATATCTGATGATTGCTGCGGCATTTATTGGTGGCAGGCAGTTTGATGGAAAAAATGCATACCACATCTTTAAAAGAGATCGTTTCAATCACGCAAGCCCCAACTCAGCCCAGACAGAGTCCGTATGTGCGGGAGCTTTAAGGGTGCAGCTGGCGGGTGATGCAGTGTATTTTGGGAAGCTTGTGAAGAAAAAATACATAGGAGACGCTCTGCGTGAGATAGAGTACGAGGATATAAAGCGTGCAAACAGGCTGATGTATATTACTGCGTTTTTGTGTGAGCTTTTATCTGTGGCGGTTATGAGTCTTATTTTAATATTGCTTTGAATATGGAAGAATTGATGTAAGAATTGATGGAGGACTTGAATGAAAAGCATCCATGGCGGTGACATATACAACAATAAAGTAAATATGGATTTTTCGGTAAATATCAATCCTCTTGGCATACCACATTCTGTTAAAGATGCTATGAGTGATGCACTTTCGTATGCAGACAGATATCCCGACATGGCATGCAGTGGCCTTAAAAAAGCGATATCAGAGTATTTCACACAGCAAGGCTGCAGCATACAAAGCGAGGATGTAATTCCCGGAAACGGAGCCTCAGAGCTTTTTATGGCGATAGCTCATGCCATAAAGCCCAAAAAAGCTGTGCTTCTGGCCCCGGGCTTTTTCGGCTATGAGCATGTGCTTCGTGCAGTCGGCTGTGATATCGGATATTTCCTGCTGGATGAGCAGAGTGATTTTTCTCCTGCTGCACGGCTGGATGCTTTAATGGATATGCTTACAGATGATACAGATATATTTTTTATCGCAAATCCAAACAATCCAACAGGGTATCTTGCAGACAGCACTTTCATGAAGCAAATAATAGGGCATTGCAAAGAAAAGCATATTTATGTGGTGGCAGATGAATGCTTTATGGGCTTTTGTGAAAAAAATTATTCTGTTTTGTCACTTTTATGTGACTATGACAATCTGATTGTTGTAAGATCCTTTACCAAGCTTTTTGCTATTCCGGGAGTAAGGCTTGGATATATGCTCAGTAAAAATGATACAATAAGACAAAAGGTTCAAAGAAATCTGCCGGAGTGGAACGTGTCTGTCCTGGCACAGATGGCAGGAGATGCATGTATAAAGGAATCAGAGTATATTAAAGAAACGGCATCGTATGTGAGCGGACAAAGAAGGATGCTGTCAGATGGACTAAAAAAGCTTGGCTTTAAGGTATATAAAAGTGATGCTGATTTCATACTGTTTTACAGCAAGCTTCCATTATATGATATACTGCTTAATAAGGGAATACTGATACGGGACTGCTCCAACTATGTGGGGCTTTCACAAGGGTATTTTCGTGTGGCAGTAAAGACTTATGATGAAAATGTAAGATTATTGAAAGTGATAGGTGAGTGTATTGAAAAAAATTAAACAGTTAGAGCCGATGGAGATTGAAAAGAGGAGCTTTGAGATAATTTCACATGAGCTGTCTGAAATGCAGATTACGCTGCCTGCTGATCAGGAGATGATAACAAAAAGAGTCATACACACGAGTGCTGATTTTGATTATATACAGACGCTTAAATACTCTAAGGACGCCGTTGCTATCGCAAAAAAGCTGATATCAGAGGGCGCTGATATAGTGACCGATACCAACATGGCTCTTTCAGGCATAAATAAAAAATATCTGGCAAAATTCGGAGGACAGGCGCACTGCTTTATGGCTGATGATGAGGTCGCTCTTATTGCAAAGGAGAAAAAGACAACGCGCGCGGCAGTAAGCATGGAGTTTGCATCAAGGATAGAAAAGCCTGTAATTTTTGCGATAGGAAATGCACCGACAGCGCTTATAGAGCTTTATGATATGATAGAAAAAGGAATATATATGCCTGCATTTGTAATCGGTGTGCCGGTGGGCTTTGTCAATGTGGAAGCAGCCAAGGAGCTAATTATGGAGACCGGAGTGCCATACATAGTAAATGTCGGACGAAAGGGTGGCAGTAATATTGCGGCTGCCATATGCAATGCGCTGATTTACAGTCTGGTTGATAGGGGCTGATGCATGAGGAAATTTAGTGATTATGAGATACGGATTTACCACAGGAAGCTGTGCGGCGGCGGCATCAAAGGCGGCGGCATATATGCTTTTAACCGGAAAGGCTAAAAACAAAATAACGATTCAGACACCTAAGGGAATAGCTTACACGGCTGATATCACCGACATAAAAAGAAGTGAAAACGAGGTAAGCTGCGCTGTGATAAAAGACGGAGGGGATGACCCTGATGTGACCACCGGAGCCTATATATATGCTTCTGTACGGATTTTGCATTCCGATACCTGTTCTTTAAGCAAAAAAAAGCAGGATTTGGCTATCATAAATATTGACGGTGGTGACGGAGTGGGAAGAGTTACCAAACCCGGATTAGACCAGCCTGTCGGAAACGCGGCTATCAATCATGTGCCGCGTGAGATGATAGAAAAAGAGGTAAGGGAGGTCTGTGAGCTTTTGGATTTTAAGGGGACACTTGACATTACAATCTCGGTTCCAAAGGGAAAGGAGCTTGCCAAAAAGACCTTTAATCCGAGGCTTGGGATAGTTGGTGGTATATCAATTCTCGGTACGAGCGGTATTGTTGAGCCCATGAGCTCACAGGCTCTTATTGATACGATAAGGGTGGAGCTTAGGCAGAGATATTCGTTTGGGTATGATTATGTGGCGGTTGCTCCGGGAAATTACGGTCTTGACTTTATGAAGGAAAGCTATGGCTATGATCTGGACAGGAGTGTCAAATGCTCCAACTTTATCGGTGAAACAATTGATATGGCTGCAGATATGGGCTTTAAGAGGATGCTTTTGACAGGACATATAGGAAAGCTCATAAAGGTAGCAGGAGGCATCATGAACACTCATTCGAGGGAGGCAGACTGCAGGATAGAGCTTTTGACGGCATTTGCGTTTAAGTGCGGTGTAGCGCCCGAATACATAAAGCGCATTATGGACAGCCTTACGACAGAGGAGGCCTTGGCGGCACTTAAGGAAAGCGGCAGGCTTTATGAGGTGATGGATTATGCGATGGAGCGCATATGCTTTTATCTGGATAAGAGAGCAAAGGGCAGACTTGAGATAGACTGTATCATGTATTCAAACGAATTTGGTGAGCTTGCAAAAAGCAGAAAGGCAGAAAAATGGTTTACTTTGTTGGCGCAGGAACAGGCGCAGCAGATTTAATAACAGTACGAGGAATGCGTCTTTTACAAAAGGCAGATGTGATAATTTATGCAGGCTCGCTTGTTAATCCAGAGCTTTTGGACTATGCAAGGGAGAGTTGTGAAATATATAACAGTGCAAAAATGACACTGGATGAGGTCATTGCAGTCATGAAAGCTGCTGAGGCAGACGGGAAAATGACAGTGCGCCTGCACACGGGAGAGCCAAGCATATACGGCGCAGTGCGCGAGCAGATGGATGAGCTTGATACTCTTTTAATACCATATGAGAGCTGTCCGGGCGTGAGCGCGTGCTTTGGCGCTGCTGCATCGCTCAACATTGAGTACACGCTCCCCGGTATTTCCCAGTCGCTCATCATCACGCGCATGGAGGGGCGCACGAAGGTGCCGCCTAAGGAGAGCATAGCAAGTTTTGCCTCACACCACGCTTCCATGGCGATTTACTTAAGCACCGGGCTTTTAGAGAAGCTTACGGAAAGTCTTATTGAGGGAGGATACGCGGCAGATACACCTGCTGCAATTGTATACAAGGCAACCTGGCCACAGGAGGAGGCATACGTGTGCACTGTCGCCACACTGGAGCAGACTGCGAGAGAGCACAATATCACAAAGACAGCGATAGTGCTTGTGGGGGATGTCATAGCTCACCGGCATTACGAGAAATCAAGACTTTACGCACCGGATTTTTCGACAGAGTATCGCAAGGCTTCAGTAGAGTCAAAGGATAACGATTGAAAAAAGGCGTGAATATATAAATATGGGAAATATATGGGAACTGAAAATATGAAAATTTGCATTGTAAGCTTCACAAAAAAGGGCTATGAGCTGTCATGTGACATAGCTCATAAGCTTGAAAAAAGTGCATATGAGGTGGAGGTTTTTACCAAATGCTCGAGATTATCGGATGAGAATATTAAAAATTCCACCGATGAAAATTTTAGAAATACCATCTACATATCACAAAATATATCAGACTGGACAGCTGCACAGATGAGTGAAAAAAAGGCTCTGATTTTTATCGGGGCATGTGGTATTGCAGTGAGGGCTATAGCTTCTTCTGTAAATAACAAGCTTAAAGACAGTCCTGTTATTGTGATAGATGAGCTGGGGCAGTTTGTTATTCCGATTCTTTCAGGGCATGTGGGAGGTGCCAATGAGCTTGCGGTATTATTAGCTGCACTGATGAATGCCGCACCTGTTATAACAACCGCTACTGATATCAATAATAAATTTGCAGTTGATGTTTTTGCAAAGAAATGCAGGCTTGCAATAGTCAATAAAGATGGCATTGCCAAAGTGTCATCAAAGGTATTGTCGGGGGAAGTGGTTACTATGTCGGTCGACTGGGAGCACATCCCGGCTAAGCATAGGCAGCTTATAAAGGCATTTTTAGATGAAGCTGATATGAGTGCTGATGCAATAAAAACAGTGGACTTCCCACCTGTTTACGGAGCTGATATTGTAGTATCATGCGAAAAAGCAAAGGACCCTAAAAATGGCAGTATTTACTTAAAACCCACACAAATTGTACTTGGTATTGGGTGCAGAAGGGATACAGCGTTTGAAAATATTGACAGGGCAATCAGACAAAGTCTTTTAAAGCTGCAAATAGATATTTCGGATATAGACATGATTGCATCAATAGATGTGAAAAAAGATGAACCGGGAATAAAGGAATTTTGCGAAAGAAACAGGATAGAATTTGTCACTTATACCGCGGATGAGCTCATGGCGGTGCAGGGAGAATTCAGTGCTTCGCAGTTTGTCAGGGAGCATGTTGGAGTGGATAACGTGTGCGAGCGTGCAGCAGTGCTTGCAGGCAGCAGGGAATGTAATAAAGCAGGAGAACTTATCTATAAAAAACATAAATATGACAGTGTAACGGTTGCGGCAGCAAGGTATCCTGATTAATCATAAATGAGGGGCAAAATACCTTTTGACCCTCATATCATTAAAAAATTGCAAATAGCTGCATGGTTATATAAAATTAGTAGAGATGGAGATTAACATGAATAAAATTTACATAGTAGGTATGGGGCCGGGCTTTGAGAGCATGATGACAAAGCAGGCGATTGACGCCCTGGAAGCGAGTGATGTCATAGTGGGATACACCGTATATATAAAGCTGCTTGGAGAAAAATTCCAGACAAAAGAGCTTTTGACCACTCCAATGCGTCAGGAAAAAGAAAGATGTCACCTGTGCTTTAAAAAGGCACTTGAGGGCAAAACAGTCTCCCTTGTATGTAGTGGTGATGCCGGAATATACGGACTGGCCTCTCTTATGTATGAGATTGGGCAGGAATACGATAACGTAGAGCTTTCGGTAATACCCGGCATTACAGCGGCAAACAGTGGTGCGGCAGTGCTTGGAGCACCATTAAACCATGATTTTTGTACCATCAGCTTAAGTGACCTGCTCACGCCGTGGGAAAAGATTGAAAAGCGTCTTGTGGCTGCTGCAGAGGGTGATTTTGTCATAGCACTGTACAATCCGTCAAGTCACAAGAGAAAGGACTATCTGATGAGAGCTTGTGATATTCTGCTTCGTGCGATAGAGCCGGATAGAGCCTGCGGCTATGTCGAAAATATCGGACGTGAGGGAACAAACTATACGGTCTGTACTCTCGGTGAGCTTCGCAGTGCACAGGTCAACATGTTTACGACAGTATTTATCGGCAATGAGGGTACACAAATAATTGACGGAAAGCTTGTCACAAGGAGAGGATATCAGATTGAGTAAAATACTGATTTTTGCAGGAACAACAGAGGGACGTAAGCTATCAGAGCATCTGTGTGAAAGAGGCATAGAGCATACGGTTTGCGTGGCAACAGAATACGGTGAAATCGTGCTACATGAAAATCCGTTCGCGCATGTTCATATGGGGCGTATGGACAGCGAAGGCATGAGAAACTTCTTTGCGGAACAAAAATGTAAGCTCATAGTGGATGCAACCCATCCGTATGCAGCCATAGTTACCGAAAATATAAAGCAGGCAGTTTATGCGTTTAACAAGGCACATGCTGTTACAGACGATCAGGCGGATAGCAGCATATCAGAAAATATCGAATATGTGCGTCTTAAAAGAGATACGGATATATCAGCAGATTATGATAATATCCGCTATTTTGAGGACAATGAAGCATGTGCAAAGGCACTTAACAATACAGACGGAAATATACTGCTCACAACAGGAAGCAAGGAGCTGTCAGTGTATTGTAAAACCTCAGACGTCAGGGAAAGATTGTATGTGCGCGTGCTTCCGGGGCTTGAGAGCATAAGCTTATGCATGCACAATGATATTACAGGAAAGCACATTCTGGCATTGCAGGGACCGTTTAGCACACTGCTTAATGAGGCACTTATTGATCAGTATGACATCAGATGTCTGGTCACCAAAAAAAGCGGTGCGGCCGGGGGCTTTATTGAGAAAATAACTGCCGCAAAAAATAAAAATATTCCGGTCTATATTGTGGGGCAAAGCGTGCAGGATGATGGAATGTCATTTGAAGCTGTTTGTGAATATATTGACAGAAAATATAACAAGCTTCATATCATGCTTGCCGGCATTGGAATGGGAAATGATGCTTGCATGACAAAAGCTGTTTCAGATGCAATAGAAAGTGCTGATATTATACTTGGCGCAAGCCGCATGATAGAAAAATACAGTGCGAAGATAGACAAAAAGCCGTATTATCTTGCAGAACAGATTATTCCTTATCTATACGAAATTTGTGCAGATACTGCAAAAATCAGTAATGTTCTTATATTATTCTCGGGAGATACGGGCTTTTACAGTGGAAGCAGAAAGCTGTATATGGCGATAAAAAATGAAATTGCAGAAGGAAAATTAAATGCGGATGTGTCAATCCTTCCTGGAATTTCATCTGTGTCATATATGGCGGCAGCGGTCGGTGAAACCTACAACGATGCGTATATATGCAGCATCCACGGAGTAAAGCTGTCTAATATCACATCACGGATTGGCCACCATGCAAAAACGTTTATGCTGATGTCAGGTGTAAAGGATGTAAATATGCTTGGACACCTATTAAGCAGTGACGAAAGGTATGGTTTACAAAAATGCTCGGTAACTGTGGGATACAAGCTATCATATCCGGATGAAACTATATCGCAGCTTTCGCCACAGGAGTGCACAAAGCTTAAAAGGGAGGGATTGTATATCTGCATGATAAAAAATCCCAATCCGGTTGCAAAAAATGTCACACCGCAGCTAAGTGATGCAGCATTTATCCGTGAAAAGGTTCCGATGACCAAAGAGGAAATAAGGCATGTAAGCATCTGCAAGCTTCATTTTAAATCGGATTCAGTGCTTTATGATGTGGGAAGCGGAACCGGCTCCATAGCGGTAGAGGCCGCATCACTTTCCGATGATATGGAGGTCTATGCCATCGAGCAGAAGGAAAATGCCGTGCAGCTTATCACGCAAAATAAAGAAAAGCATGGACTTGAAAACATCCATGTGATAAATGCAAAGGCTCCTGACGGAATAGACACTCTTCCGGTGCCGACACACGCATTTATCGGAGGCAGCGGTGGCAATCTAAAGGAGATAATAGAGGCTCTTAAAGCAAAAAATCCACATATCCGTATAGTGATAAATGCAATTTCCATGGAAACAATTTGTGAAATAAAGGAAATATTGTCGGCATATGATGTGAAAAATGAGGATATCGTGCAGCTGCAGGTCAGCCGCTCGAAGCAGATAGGACATTACCATCTGATGCAGGCAGAAAATCCGGTGTGGATATGTTCATTTGAATTTTAACCTGGGCTTTTATGCTACAACCCGTAATAAATCATCGAAGGCTGATATTTTAAGATATATGATGAAATAAAGGATGAATACATGAAAATAAATCGTTTTATGATAGCCGCACCCAAAAGCGGCAGTGGAAAAACAATGATAACCTGCGCTTTACTGCAGCTATTAAAGGATAGCGGAAAAAACGTATTGTCATATAAGTGCGGACCTGATTATATTGACCCGATGTTTCACAAAAAGGTGCTTGGCGTGCCATCCAAAAATCTCGATACGTTTTTTACGGACGAAAAGACAACAGTGCAGCTTTTCTTAGATGAAAGAGCCGATGGTGATTTTGCGGTGCTTGAGGGCGTGATGGGATTATATGACGGGCTTGGCGGAATATATGAGCAGGGTTCGTCATACCATCTGGCAAAGGTGACGCAGACTCCGATAATACTCGTGGTGGACGCAAAGGGCATGGGAAAGTCAGTGCTTGCTCTTATAGCCGGTTTTTTGCAGTATGACACGCACCACTTGATTAAGGGGGTTCTGCTCAATCGGATGTCGAAGGGCTATTATGATATCATAAAGCCTCTGATAGAGAAGGAGCTTTCCGTAAAAGTAGTCGGGTATTTCCCGGAACAGAAGGATATCGGGCTTTCAAGCAGACATCTGGGACTTGTCATGCCGGATGAGCTTTCAGATATAAAAAAACAGCTCAATGAAACTGCCGACAGACTAAAAAAGACAATAGATATGGCTTTGTTTATGGACATTGCAGAAGCGGCAAATGAAATTAGTGACAGCGAAAATGCAGATGTATATAATGAAAAAAATACAGGTAATTGTGATCAAAATGAATTTTCGCAAAATAAAGCAATAAATACCGTAAACATAGCTGTTGCCATGGACGAAGCCTTTTGTTTTTACTATGAAGATAACCTAAGAATGCTCGAAAAATGCGGAGCACAATTACTGTATTTTTCGCCACTGCACGATACCAGCCTTCCAGAGGATTGTGATGCAATGCTGCTTGGAGGCGGTTATCCGGAGCTGTATGCAAAGGAACTGAGTAAAAATGTATCTATGCTGAATGCCATAAAAAAAGCTTTTAGAGCCGGAATGCCGATGGTTGCAGAGTGTGGAGGGTTTATGTATCTTCACACATATATCCGTAACATCTGTGATGATACAGATGAGCAAAACAAGGCTGATGTACAAAATAAAGCAGATATACAAAATGATATGAATAAGTCTAAGCTTGTGGGGGCACTGGATGGTGGGTGTCATTTTAAGGGAAAGCTGGTCCGGTTCGGATATATTGAGCTTGCGGAAAAGCATAGCAATTTTCTACCGCTAAATGAAAAAATAAAGGCGCATGAATTTCATTATTACGACAGCACCGATAACGGAGCCGATTGTATTGCGACCAAGCCGGCCACAGGCAGAAGCTACGACTGCGTGATAAGCCATGATAATTACTGGCTTGGGTTTCCGCACCTGTATTATCCGTCAAATCCGCATTTTGCAGAGAGCCTTGTGAGAAAAGCATATGAATATAGAAGGAATAAAAATGGAAAACTCTTATAAATACTTTAAAAACAAAGATTGCAAATATTTTCCGTGTCACAAGGGACTTTCGGATGACTTTAATTGTCTGTTTTGTTATTGTCCTATGTATAGTATGCCAAACTGTCCCGGAAGTAAGACCTACGTAGAGAAGAATGGCAAAAAAATCAAGGTATGCACAGACTGTACGTTTCCACACAGACCGGAAAATTATGATAAAATCATACAGATTTTGATTAGGAATAATAATAACTGAATTATGGCCTAAAGCCGTTCGGAGGTTTTGCATAACATAAAAATATGGCAGGAAGGAGATGTTTTATATGCAGATTATCTTACAGAGAGGTCTTCCGTTTGAAGTAAAAATACCATCTGTCAGACCTGTTGATGTCAGCGCATTATCAGAGGTAGAGTTTAATGAAGAATTAGAGAAGGGATATGCGGATATGCAGGCTGGACGGACAAAAAATGCTAAGAAAG